>Ga0208300_100024_pt1 | contig 236648 bp, 215 predicted proteins | sample 23_taG_FD_184096 | JGI IMG/M metagenome (GOLD analysis project Ga0208300, IMG submission 184096) | Marine viral communities from Cariaco Basin, Caribbean Sea - 23_WHOI_OMZ (SPAdes) (version 2) | ecosystem: Environmental > Aquatic > Marine > Oceanic | place: Caribbean Sea: Cariaco Basin...
TCTAAATTTGTTTGCATCATCTAGCGAACTAGAATCTGCTGTTAGAACTCAATCTGCACGAGTGCCCACACAGATGATTGCTTTATATTGTTAAAGAACGTTTCGAGTTGCTTTCGCGTCTCGAGGGCTGTGCATTCTACGCAAGCCGTTATTTTTGTCAACACTTAATTTTGAGAAAAGTTTATTTTTTCAAAACTCAGTCTTACTTGACTCAACCAACTCGTCGTTTCGCTTGTTTGTAAGCAGTCCGCCGTGTCGGTGGATGCGCATTATAGGGATGCAGCGAATTAACGCAAGCACTTTTTTGAGAAAACTTTAAAAAAACTACCTTTTGCATCCTTTTTAGTCTAAACAGTACAAAAGAGAAACTTTATTAACGCTTTAGTAACTTTTTAGCTGTATTTAAGGCTATAAAAGCACAACGCTCTAAAAACAAAAAAGCCCAGCAACATAGCTGGGCTTTTAAAAATTCGCGTTTTTAGTTGTTATGCAATGCCGTATTGATCACGGTATGCTTTTACAGCCGCTAAATGCTCATCCATTGTACCTTTCGCTTCCAGGTAACTAATTAAGTCAGCTAGTTTTACAATCGAGATAACTTTAGTGCCAAAGTCACGCTCGACTTCTTGAATAGCCGATAACTCAGCTTTGCCTTTCTCTTGGCGGTCAAGAGCAATTAAAACGCCACTTAAGTCTGCACCATTATCTGCAATGATTTCCATCGATTCACGAATCGCTGTACCCGCAGTGATCACGTCATCGACTAACATGATCTTACCTTTAAGTTCAGAACCTACTAATGTACCACCTTCACCGTGTGCTTTTTTCTCTTTACGGTTAAAACAGTAAGGCACATCTTTGTCGTGGTGATCAGCTAAAGCAACCGCAGTAGTCGTTGCAATTGGAATACCTTTATAAGCAGGGCCAAATAATACATCGTATTCAATGCCAGCATCTTCAAGTGCAGCTGCATAAAAGCGGCCTAAACGTGCAAGGTCACGACCAGTATTAAATAAACCAGCGTTAAAGAAATAAGGGCTAGTACGGCCAGACTTTAAAGTAAACTCACCAAATTTAAGCACCTGCTTTTCAAGTGCGAATTCAATAAACTCTTTTTGATAATCTTTCATAACTAATAAACCTACTTCTCTATTAAGCTAATGCTTGCTTTTGAACGTCGATAATTTCACGAATTGAGTGCTTAGCTAATGTAAGTAGCTCATCTAGTTCGTCGAATGAGAAAGGTTCGCCTTCAGCTGTACCTTGGATTTCGATGATTTTGCCCGTTTCCGTCAAAATCACGTTCATATCTGTTTCAGCTTCAGAATCTTCTAGGTACTCAAGATCTGTGATTGGTTGACCTTTATATACACCGACTGAAATTGCAGCAATCATATGCTTAAGTGGGTTTGAATTGATCATACCTTTACTACGCATGTAAGTGAGTGCATCAACTAACGCAACGCACGCACCACTAATAGATGCTGTACGTGTACCGCCATCAGCTTGAATAACATCACAATCGATAGTAATGGTGTTTTCACCTAACGCTTTTAAATCAACTGCAGCACGAAGTGCACGTGCAATTAAGCGTTGAATTTCCATTGTACGACCGCCCTGCTTACCGCGCGACGCTTCACGACCATTACGAGTATGTGTTGAACGAGGTAACATACCGTATTCAGCCGTAACCCAACCTTTACCTTGGCCTTTCATAAAGCGTGGTACACCAGCTTCAACAGTTGCTGTACACAAAACTTTAGTGTTTCCAAACTCTACTAATACTGAGCCTTCAGCATGCATAGTGTAATTACGTGTAAATGTAACCGGTCTAATTTGATTAGGTGTTCTTTCGCTTGGACGCATTAACGATCCCCTTAATTCTGAATTTGCCACATTATAAGTCGATGTGGTGGCAGATGCCATGTGATTTACATAATTAACTGTATCTGAAAAGCCGATTTCAGAAAATTTACGCTAGAGGTTAAAAGCTGATACGGTATAATCAAGCAACTTTGAATATAAATAACACTAGGAAATTATCCATGATCCACAGCATGACAGCTTATGCGCGTCGCGAAATTAAAGGCGAATGGGGCACTGGCACTTGGGAAATTCGTTCAGTTAACCAACGTTACCTTGAGACTTTTATCCGCGCACCTGAGCAATTTCGTGGCATGGAACCTGTTATTCGTGAGCGTTTACGTAAACACTTACAACGCGGTAAAGTTGAAGTTTTCTTAAAGTTTGCTGCAAATCCAGCTCATGTTGGTGAGTTAACGATTAACGAATCACTGGCTGAGCAGCTAATTAAAAGCGCACAATGGGTGCAACAACAGAGTAATGGTGACATTAATCCTGTTGATATTTTGCGTTGGCCTGGCATTATGGAAGCCGAAGAGCTCGATATGGATAGCGTTAATACAGCGCTGATTGCAGGTTTTGACAAAGTAATTGAAGACTTCAAACAAGCTCGCGGTGATGAAGGTGCAAACCTACAAGAAATGATCGCCACTCGCCTTGATGCAATATTAGAGCAAGTTGCCATTGTTGAGGGCCACTTACCAGAAATCGCTAAATGGCAACGTGAAAAGCTAAATCAAAAACTTGAAGAGCTTAAAACAGACATTGATGAATCACGTCTTGAGCAAGAACTTATTTACCTAGCGCAAAAGCAAGATGTAGCTGAAGAGCTAGATCGTTTAAAATCACATGTTAAAGAAACAAAGAAAATTATAGTCAAAGGTGGTGCATGTGGCCGACGCTTAGATTTTATGATGCAAGAGTTTAACCGAGAAGCAAACACATTAGCATCGAAGTCTATCAACAGTGACATCACCAATGCTGCGGTAGAATTAAAAGTGTTAATTGAGCAAATGCGCGAACAAATTCAAAATATCGAATAAGGTTTATTTGCTCTAGACCATAAAAAAGCCAGTGAATATTCACTGGCTTTTTTATGCATAAATTAACGACCTAACATTAAAGTTGCGTCGCATTTCTTTGACGCAGTACTTCAAATAAGCAAATACCCGTGGCAACAGATACATTTAAGCTCGATACCGTCCCTGCCATTGGAATTTTTACTAGTAAATCACAATGTTCACGGGTAAGGCGACGCATTCCGTCACCTTCAGCTCCCATTACTACAGCCATTGGCCCAGTGAGGTTTGCATCGAATAACTCAGTGTCGGTTTCACCAGCAGTACCAACGACCCAAACACCAGCGTCTTTAATTTCACGTAAAGTACGCGCTAAGTTTGTCACTTGCACAAGTGGCACTGTTTCAGCAGCACCACACGCTACTTTGCGCGCGGTACCATTTAATTTAGCTGATTTATCTTTAGGAACAATAATAGCGTGTACACCGGCAGCATCAGCGCTTCGTAGGCACGCACCTAAATTATGTGGATCCGTTATGCCGTCTAGCACCAATAAGAAAGGGGTTTCTTCGCGGGCTATAATTTCGTCAAGGTCTTTTTCACTATACATACGTGCAGCTTTAACATTAGCGATAATGCCTTGGTGTTGCTCACCGTTTGCTTTATTGTCTAGCGCTTTACGTTGCATAAACTGAACAGAAATACCGAATTTACGTGCTTGGTCAATAACCGGATTTAAACGTTTATCTTCACGCCCTTTTAAAGCATAAATTTCTAAAAAGCGCTCCGGCTCTTTTTCTAAAATTGCTTCAACTGAGTGAAAACCAAAAATTAATTCATTACTCACGTATTGTTTGCTCCTCGGCTACTTTGTTTGCGGGCATTCTTGCCCGGCCTTTTTGCCTTTTTAGTGGCTTTTTTCTTGCTCTTCTTTTTACTGGCTTTTACAGCATCAGCCTGTTTGCCGCTGGGCTTTTTTCGCCCTTTAGCATGAGAAGACTTACCACGTTTTTCATTATCTTTGTCACCTGACTTTGCTTCAAAGCGATTTGATTCACCTTTTTTACCGGGAATTTTACCAGCTTTAAGCTGCGCGCGAACGCTTGGTTTTGCAGGTTCACTGCGACCACGACGACGAGCGTAACGATCTTGTGGTGCTTCACCCGCTAATACTAAGTTTATACGGCGCTCGTCAAGACTTACAGATGACACCTGAACCGTCACTTTATCGCCTAAACGATACACTGTGTGCGTTTGCTCACCAATCAAGCAATGCTTAGCGCCATCATAATGGAAGTATTCGTTGCCTAAGTTGGTCACATGGATCATGCCATCGATTTGTAAATCGTCTAAGCGTACAAATAAACCAAAGTTAGTCACCGATGAGATCACCCCACCAAATTCGTCACCAACATGATCTTGCATAAATTCACATTTAAGCCAATCTGCCACTTCGCGAGTCGCATCATCGGCACGGCGTTCAGTGGTTGAACACTGCTCACCTAAAATATCTACTTCGTCATCAGTGTAAGCGTATTCACCCGAAGTTTGCTGGCCTTGCGCTTTAAGCACCGCTTTAATAGCACGGTGCACGACTAAATCTGGATAACGACGAATTGGCGATGTAAAGTGCGCATAAGCTGGTAAGGCTAACCCAAAATGGCCAATGTTATCAGGCTGATAAACAGCTTGCTTCATCGAGCGTAGCAGCATAGTTTGAATAAGTTCTGCTTCTGGGCGGTCGCCTAATTTAGCTAACACTTGAGTGATTTCTTTTGGTGTTGGCTCATCAGAAATCGCCGCTTCGATGCCAAGCTCTGATAAAAAGTTTCGGAAAAAACCTAACTTTTCAGCATCAGGCTCATCATGCACGCGATAAAGCGCACTTGCTTCGTGTTTTTCTAATAAGCGGGCTGCTGATACGTTCGCTAGAATCATACACTCTTCGATAAGTTTGTGTGCATCATTGCGAACCACAGGAACGATTGATTCAATCTTGCGATGCGCATTAAACACAAAGCGCGTTTCTAGGGTTTCAAACTCAATCGCACCGCGTTCTTGGCGAGCAGCTTTAAGTGCCATGTACATTTGCTGTAAGTCAGTTAAATGTGGCACCATCTTGGCGTACTCTTCACGCAGCTTTTCATCGCCTTGTAAAATCGCATTCACTTTAGTGTAGGTAAAACGAGCGTGCGAATTCATTACCGCTTCGTAAAATTTATACCCTGATAACTTGCCTGCATCAGACACTGTCATTTCTGCGACCATACATAAACGGTCAACTTCTGGGTTTAATGAACATAGGCCATTCGATAGCACTTTTGGTAGCATCGGAATAACTTGCTCAGGAAAATACACTGAGTTACCGCGCTCAATTGCCTCTTTATTCAGTGGCGTGTTCATACCAACGTAGTGCGACACATCGGCAATTGCCACCCATAAGCGCCAACCGCCAGAGGGTTTACGCTCGCAATAAACCGCATCGTCAAAGTCACGGGCATCTTCGCCATCAATAGTAACGAGTGGTAAATCACGTAAATCAACTCGACCTTGTTTAGCTTGCTCATCAACAAACTCACCTAAATGAGCAACTTGTTTTTCAACCGCTTCAGGCCATACATGAGGGATATCGTGATTGCGTAGTGCAACTTCAATTTCCATACCGGGAGCTAAATGCTCACCAAGTACTTCTGTCACTTTACCCACAGCATTCATATGTCGACTAGGGTTTTGCGTAATTTGCACCTGTACCATTTGATTATGACGTGCGCCATTTTCACTACCCGGCAGTATCATAATGTCTTGCGTAATACGCGGGTCTTCCGCTACCACAACGGCAATTCCGTGCTCAACAAAATAGCGGCCAACAATTGGCGCGCGTTCATTGGTAAGCACTTTAATGATGCGTGCTTCGCATTTGCCACTTGAACCTTTGCGGTTACCTTTAGCAAGCACAATGTCACCGTGCAACACCATATTCATTTGGTGTTTCGCGATAAACCAATCTTTACTCTCGCCTTCAACTTCTAAAAAGCCGAATCCGTCACGGTGACCTATGACTTTACCTTTTACCAAGCCTGATTCATCTATCAATGCATAGCATTTAAATTTATTGAAATACAATTGACCATCGCGCTCCATTGCACGCAAGCGACGTTTGAACGCTATTTGACGTTCAGTATCATTCACGTGTAATTCGTCACAAAGTTGTGTGAAATTAGCTGGTTTTGCGCGTGATTCTAAGTGAGCAAGTATGAACTCACGGCTAGGGACTGGGTTTTCGTACTTTTCTTGTTCTCGACTGAGATTTGGATCCTGTTTTGACATTCACTATCTTGTTAGTTGGTTATGTGGTTATTTTAACCCATATCCTAACAATGAGACAGGCAAAAGCTATTAAACTTTTAAGAAATTGATTAAACCAGTTTTCGCACTCAAATTGTTCAATAATTTAATAGCAAAATTAAGGACCTTATAACCACCCTTTTTGTCTTGCTATGCGAGCAGCATCTACTCGGTTTACCGCATTTAGTTTACTCATTGCTTCTGAAAGATAATTTCTAACCGTCCCTTCTGATAAAAACAATGTTTTTGCAATATCTTGAGTTTTTAAGCCATCACCGGCTAATTTTAATGCTTTGCGTTCTTTATTAGTCAATGGATCAGTGTCAGATAATGCAAGTAAAGCAAGTTCGGGATCAATGACTCTTCGGCCTTGATTGACTGATTTTATTGCATTAATTAAATGCTCTGATGGCGCTTCCTTTAAAATAAAGGCGCGAACATCTGCTTTCATAGCACGTTTTATGTAACCTGCCTTTGAAAATGTAGTTATTATCATGGTTTTAATATCAGAATGGCGCTTACTCAGTATTTCTACCAATTCGATGCCTGACATATTGGGCATTTCAATATCTGATAACACCATATCAATCTTATTTTGTTCAATAAATTTAAGTGCAGCTTTGCCATCCTCTGCTTGCCCAACGACATTAATAAATGGATCAAGTCCAACAAGCGCACTAATTGCTTCCCTAACCATTTGCTGATCTTCAACAATGAGTAAATTAATCATGATAAATTCGCTTGAAAATTCATAGTCAGGTTAAACCCTTTTTTATTTTCCACAATAAGCTCTCCGCCAAGTGCTTCAGTACGCTGCTTAATGCCATTAATGCCATTGCCACTTTTAAATGTGGTTACTATACCGTTATCCTTAATTGATATTAGTTCCTTACTAATATCAATTAAAACTTCATTCCCTTTACTATGCCTTAAAATATTAGTGCAAGCCTCAGTAACAATAAGCGATACGGTTTTTTGTGTTGCTGTCGATAAGTTTGTTAATTCATTGTTTACTATTACATTAAAGCCATTTTGTGTTAGCTCTTCTTGCAAAAACTCTAACTGTTTAGTGAGGTTAAACTGTTTCATATTTGTTACTGCTTTACGAATATCACTGAGTAAATCTCGGCTAATGGCCGCCACTTGCTTTATTTCACTCTGTGCTTGCTCAACGTTATCATTAACAATTAACTTTTCGGCTAGTTCTGCTTTTAGAGCAATCGACGATAGACTGTGACCAGCTAAATCATGAAGGTCTCGTGCAATGCGTTCACGTTCAGCAATCATTGCCAACTGTTCTATTTGATGTTGACTTTTTTGTTCACTTAACTGATGTATTCGTTCACGCCTCTCAGCACGTCCCATAAAATAAAGTGCAATGCTGATGATGAGTGCTGGCGCAATAAAATATGGATTATTCAAATCAAATAAATACACCGCGAGAAAAATACTTAAAGCAACAGCAACTAGCCCTAAAACGCCTTTTTTTTGTCTAAAGTTGAACCCAAAAAAATAGCAAGCAAAGCCAAATAAAGTTTGTGTTCCAAGAGTTAAATATGTACCAAAAGTTGCGATAATAACAATTATAGACACTGGAATGAGCGCATCTTCACCTTTTGCGTTAGCAGCTTTAACATAGTAAAAAATAAAAGTTATATATATCATAACTATAATAAAAATATCTAAAGCTGCGAATTGCTCAAAACTTAGAATCAACGGTAAAAAATAAAAACTTGAAAAAACAAGTGGACCCCAGACCCAGTAAGGCTTTTTTTCAATTGCTAAGCTTTGTCTAAAACTATCACTTTTCATTTATGCTCAATCCCATTTTTTGGCTTTTTTAAATCTTATCTAAACTTGGGCAGCATATGGCTGCCCACGATTAGTTACTGCTTATTGTTATTTATCAAAATTTTAGGCCATGTATAGTTTGGTGCAAGGGCAAGTGATGTTTGCCAATCTTGCACTGCTTTTTGCACATCATTTAGTGCTAAATATGTTAACCCACGCCAGACATATGCTTCCGCCTGCCCCCATTTATAACCATCATTATTATCATTTTGATAGTGAATAAGAGACGCATTCAATGAGCTTAGCGCTTGCTGTTTACTTCCACCAAACATGCTAGGTGTGTTTAAAGCAATTATACCTTTAACTAGATGAGCACGAGGATTACTTTTGTCAATTTGCACCGCATTATTTAACGCATTGTTCGATTTTATGCCGTAGTAAAAACCTGTAATAGGTTTAATCGAAATACGATAACCATACACTTGAGCAAGCAATGCGTTTGCCTCACTTTTATCTGCGCCAAGTTTATCGTCTAAAAGCACTGCTTGTGCAATATCAAGTAAGGCAAGCGCTTTTTCAGTTTCACCCATGATATTATGTGCAATAGCAAGGCGATAATTCACAAGCGCTGCATCATACCCTGCTGCATTTTTTGCTATTTCGGTAAGTTCTGACAAGTTATGCTGTTGAGATGCAAGTTCAATACTATCTATAGTACTTTGTTCAGCAAATACGTAATTTGTGTTAAATGTAATTGCCGCAGCGAATAACGAGTAAATATTTTTAGTAATTAGATTCATAGCTATACCCTTTATATTAATGAATGACAAACCGGCATGTATCGGTACAGGTATAGTGTTACTTAAAAAAGAATGAGTGTTTAACGACATTTGTAAGCAATACATCATGACAATTGTCATAAAAAAGCGATGAAACTTTTAAGAAATTGATTAATTCTGCCAAAAATGAAGCGTTGATATTCTTTGCAACAAACACTCTGTGTTAATATTTTCGGAAAATAACAACAAAATAACCCAACCGTTATGGATATTAACTTAACTCACTATCTTTCAAGCATGGCTTACAATAGCGCCTACATAGCTCTATTCATTGCAATTATAGCCCTTGCTAAGTTGTCTTATAACCTGGCAACTCCTTATAACACCACCAGTCAATTAACCGATAATGCAAATAGCGCACTGGGTCTTTCAATTGGAGGATATTTGGGAGCAATCACTATTATCTATGGTTTTGTTTTAACAGGCCCAAGTAAAGGCTTAATTACCGATTTAATAAATGTTTCGCTCTACAGTTTACTAGGAATGGTGTTGTTAACATGTTCACGTATTTTAAATGACAAATTATTACTTCGTTTATTTTGCAACCAAGAGCAGCTAATAAACCAACAAAATGAAGCGGTTGGCTTGGTTCAAGCCGCTAATTACATGGCTGCAGCCTTGATCATTGGAGGCGCTTTAACGGGAGAAGGTACTTGGTTATCAGCAATAGTGTTCTACTTGCTAGGTCAACTTATGCTAATTATTTTCGCTAAAGGCTATGATCACCTCACAGCTTTTAACTTGAATGAGCAACTAGAAAAAGGCAATAAAGCTGTTGCGCTGAGTTTTTCGGGCACCATGTTGGCATTGGCTATTATTTTATGTCATGCGCTTATTGGTGGCTTTCACTCTTGGCAGCAAAGCTTAAGTTTATTCTTTATTGACGCATTATTTGGCTTTTTAATTTTACCGGTTGTTCGTTACTTAGTTGATAAAATTATTTTCAGTAAAATTTCGATTGATCAAGCAATGCAGGATAAAAACACGGCAGTCGCTGTAATAGAAAGCAGCATTGCTATCTGTGTTGCCGTTATTATTACTATCGCTATTTAAAGTTGTAATTTTGGAATTAAACGAATGGATTAGTCTATTTGGGGAGTTTACAAAGTAAAGGATTACCGTTACAAAGAGAGTTAATAACAACAATAATAAGGTCAGTAATGCAGGCACACAAACAAAGCCTAATATACTTGCACATTGCAGTACTGCTATTTGGTGGAACGGCATTATTTGCAAAGTTAGTCAGCTTAAGTGCATTAGATATTACCGTTTACCGAACAGCGATTGCAGGCTGTGCATTAGTGATCTTACTCACAATTCAACACAAAGCCATCAAGCTCCGCTCTCGTCGTGATTACCTCATCGCCTTATTGCTTGGCGTAACGGTTGGGATTCATTGGCTCACCTACTTTGCTGGTATGCAATTGGCTGGTATCGCTGTAGGTATGATTGCCTTTTTTACCTACCCTGTTATCACAGTGTTTTTAGAACCTTTTTTTCATGGTAACAAACCACAACTGAAAGATATTTTTAGTGCTTTGGTTGTAATGGCTGGCATTTACTTGCTCATTCCTGATGCTAGTTTAGGCAATGATGTAACTATGGGCATTGTCATTGGCATTTTATCGGCGTTCTTTTTTGCTTTTAGGAATATTGTTCACAAGCGTTACTTTAGCCAATATGGCGGCCCTCAAACCATGCTTTATCAAACCTGGATTGCCAGTATCATGCTCTGTGCCTTTGTTGAAGTGACGCCATTACAAGTTGATACAATTAATTGGCTGCTATTAATTACCGTTGGGGTTATTTTTACAGCAGCGCCCCATTCATTGTTTGCGGCAAGTCTGCAAAACTTATCGGCTTCAACGGCTGGTTTAATATCTTGTTTGCAACCTTTGTATGGCACGTTTTTCGCTTTTTTAATTTTGCATGAGCAACCTTCAATTAGCACCCTATTGGGCGGTGCGTTAGTGATAAGCGCCGCTTTTTATGAAACATGGTCAGTGACTCGGAAACATAAGCAATGATAAAAGTATTCGCTCACAGAGGTGCCAGCGGTACCTACCCAGAAAATACCAAGAGCGCCATTCTCGCCGCCGTAGATTTGGCAGTAGATGGTATCGAAATTGATGTACAAAGCTGCCTTGATGACTACATGATTATTCATGACACCTGGCTTGATCGCACAACCTCAGGTCGCGGTAAAGTGAATGCTTGCTCAAAAGAGCAAATTCAACAGTACGATGCGGGTAATGGCGAAGTAGTGCCGACTTTACAGCAAGCTATTGATTGGGTCGATGATAAAACTTTGCTCAATTTAGAGCTAAAGCACACCTTTTCATTAGACAAGTTTGTTGAGCTTATAGAGTCAAATGTCAGTACCGGGAAAATTTCTAGAGATAACCTTTTAGTCTCATCATTTGATCATCACCAACTAATGTGGCTTAAACAAAAACTGCCTTGGGTAAAGATTGGTGCACTCACCGCCTCTATTCCAATTAATTACAGTGAATTTGCGCAAAAACTGCATGCTTATAGCATTCATGTAGATAAAAACTTTATAAACCATGAGTTTGTTGCGGATGCTAAGCAACGCGGTCTTCAAGTTTATGCCTATACGGTCGATAAGGTAGAAGATATAGAGCTTATGCTAGAGTATGGCGTAGATGGTATTTTCACTAATTTTCCATGTCATACACAAATGACACTACAGTCACTGTAACTCAACAAAACTAAGCTATACTGTTGAATTATGTGAAAATGAACAATACTAAAATACGCCAAAATGAATCAACACAACACCATATTGAGTAGCTATATGCGCATTTATAATTTTATCGAACAAACTTTCTTTTACACCCTAACACGTAAGATTGTCGGTAATTTAGGTTTTGTGTTTGCGTTTCAAGCGATCACGCTTATCTGGCTTTACAGCAGTCTTTCAGAACAACAAACCAGTATGGGTTTATTTTGGCTGATGACTTTTATCATTTTTGCCAGCTTTATTTTTACTGTGTTTTATATGCGCTTTTTAATTGTTCGCCCGGTGCAGGCAATGCGCGATACATTAGAAAAAATTAATCAACATGATGCCGACTTATCTGCAAAGTTACCGCACTTTACTTACGATGAATTTCGAGATTTAAGCGAACAATACAACACTTTTACTACCCATTTGAGTCAGTTGTTAGCCACTACGTATCAAAGTGCCCAAGCGAGTGCTGATAGTAGCTCAAAAATGACCCAGTCAATGCAGCAAACAGCGCAATTGAGCCACCAGCAAATTGAGTTCAGTCAAACAATTACTGACTCAAGCAATCAAATTACCTCGAGCCTTGAAAATATATCAGCAAATACTGACAGCGTGCATCATGTTAACAGTGAGCACCTGAGTTTTGTACAAAACTCAGCTCATGAACTGTCATCCCTCGTTAAAAAAGTAGCAATGATCAGCCAAATACTCGGTAACTTCTCAGCTACCGTATCAGGGTTGAAAGAGAACAGCGAAAACATTCGCGCTATTTTGAAAATGGTCGAAGAGTTTTCAGATCAAACTAATTTACTTGCTCTCAATGCGGCCATTGAAGCAGCCCGTGCTGGTGAAGCTGGCCGTGGTTTTGCCGTGGTTGCCGATGAAGTAAGAACCCTCTCAGTAAAAGTCAATGATGCAACCCGCCAAATTAGCGATTTCATCAATCAAATGAATAGTCTAGTAAGCGAAACCAATAAAGAATCTGAGCAGCTCATTAGCCACTCAAGTGAAGCCGAAACAGCAATTAGCAACACATCAACTGGGTTTAGTAACATGCTCGCTGAATTTGAGCAAAATCAACAGCAACTGCAACAAATTGTTAGTGCGGTGCGTTTATTAGAGCAAACTCAAACCCAAACTCATCAAAGTGTTGAGCAAATTGTGGCGTTAGGTGAGCAAGCTAAACAGCAAATAGATGAATCCCTGGCTGATTGTGAGCAATCTCATCTACTCAGCCAACAAACCCAAGAGCAGCTTAAACGCTTTGTATAGTCTCTTTTAGCTGCTGAATGTAGCTAATCTATGATAAAGTAGCCACTTCTTGGCTACTTTTTTATTGACCGTGACAACACCTGCTACTGATTATGAACAACTCGCACTGCAAATAAAGCAATGGGGTAAAGACCTTGGCTTTGCAGAAGTCGGGATCACTGATATTGATCTTACTAAACACGAGGCACAATTACAGCGCTGGTTAGATTTAGGCTATCACGGTGAGATGGAGTATATGGCAGCCCATGGAATGAAGCGAGCGCGCCCCGCTGAGCTAGTACCTGGCACGCAGCGAGTCATCTCAGTAAAAATGAACTACCTACCACCTGATGCAAGTTTTGCTAAAAATCTCAAACAGACCGATAAAGCCTATATTAGTCGCTATGCACTAGGTCGTGATTACCATAAGTTAATTCGCAACCGCCTAAAAAAGTTAGGCCAGCAAATTGAACAACATGTTGGCCAGTTAGGCTTTCGCCCATTTGTTGACTCTGCACCTGTACTTGAGCGACAACTGGCCGAAAAAGCAGGCCTAGGCTGGCGTGGAAAGCACAGCTTATTAATCAACAAAGAAGCGGGTTCATGGTTTTTCTTAGGTGAATTGTTTGTTGATATACCGCTACCTATTGATCAAGAAAATAGCTTTGAAGGCTGTGGTAAATGTGTAGCCTGTATGACCCTTTGCCCTACCGGTGCCATTGTTGAGCCCTATGTTGTTGATGCACGTAAATGTATCTCTTACCTTACTATTGAATTGCAAGGTGCAATCCCTGAAGAGTATCGCCCACTTTTAGGTAATCGCGTGTATGGCTGTGATGACTGCCAGTTAGTCTGCCCGTGGAATCGTTACGGACAAATAACCGATGAAGCTGACTTTCATCCCAGACAACAGCTTAAAGACCAAGATTTACTGACGCTCTTTGCATGGGATGAAGCGACGTTTTTAAAAAATACCGAAGGCAGCCCTATCCGCCGTATTGGTCACGAACGTTGGCAACGAAACCTCGCTGTAGGATTAGGTAATGCCGATTACAACGACAACATCATCCAAGCTTTGAGCGATACGCTTGTTAATGCCAGCCCTTTAGTTGCCGAGCATATCGAATGGGCGCTCGAGCAACAGCAAAACAAGCGACAAATTAAGTTACGCAAAACTGCGCGGCTAATTCGTATTGTTGAAAAAGGATTGCCGCGGGATGCCTAAATTAACGTGTTAATAGTTGCGATAAATCATTTTCGATTTCATGAAACGCTGATTTAACTCCTTTGACAGACTCTTCTCTGGCTACCGAGTTTTGAATCGTTTCATCCACCTTTTGATAAATAAATATCTCTTGGTCTTCATCTAAGCCCATAGTGGGTATTCGCTGCTCAAGATCTTCTTGTAGCTGTTTAAATACTGCCTCATTACTAATTCGGTTGTCATCTAACAGCTTGATTAAGCCAGTAAATTTTCTATGTACATTACTCACAGCTTCATTTAGTTGTTGCTGCTGTTTTAATAATTCTTTTTTAGTAATGATCGCTTTTAATTGTTGCTCTGTAACACTCACTAGAAAGCAAATATGGTCGCGAATTCGACCATGTTTATCGGGGTCTTGCTCTGGCATGTTTAAGATAAGCAGACTAATCATGTCGTAATTAACTAAAATGCGGTTCGAAAACTCATGAAGTCGCCCTTTTCTTTTTAACATGTCGAACAATTCAATGACGATCGGTGAGCACACACCCGTTACAGAAAAATGCTCAACATGCGTACCTAATCTAAATTCGACATTACTTTGTAAATCGAATGACTTTAGGCAGTTTAAAAAGGCTTTTCCTAACTCACGTTCACTCTCAATCGAACCTATATGTTCAATATAATTAACTATTTGACCCATTTCACTGCTATTAGCCATCGCATTAAACGCAGTTGATGTGGCATCTTCTACTTGCTGCTCTAGAGCCTCTTTTTCAATAAGGACTTGATTGAGGTTCAATAATTTTAATTTTAGCTCTTGATGGCTAAATGGCTTCACAATATAGTCTTCAGCACCAGCGGAATAGCCTTTCATTCGCTCTTCTACAGTGCCTCTTGCCGATACGAACATGACAATAATCTTTTCTGTACTTGGATTCTCTTTTAGTTTGCGACAAACCTCATAACCACTCATTTGAGGCATACTTACGTCAAGCAGAATGACTTGTGGAGCAAATTCTTCAACAACGTTTAAACATTCTGGACCGCTATTTACCATCTTCAGCTCAAAATCGAGATCTTCAAAAATCTCTTCAATGATTTCTAAGTTAAATGGTTCATCATCTACGGCTAAAATTCGCTTTAAGGCCATGTTATTTCTTCCGTTTTATGAATTAAGTGTTATTGGTTTAGTGTCATTCGTTAAGTGTTTTGGTAAATCTATCTGCAGGGGCAACCGAACGATAATTGTCGCACCGCCATGTTCATTATTAAGTGCCTTAATTGTGCCCTGATGCAAAGTGACAAATTCGCGACAAATAGCAAGCCCAAGCCCAGTTCCTCCGGCGCCGCTATTAGTTTTACTGCTTTGTTCAAACTTAGCGAATACCTTTTCAAGTTCTTGCTCAGGAATACCTATACCATGGTCAATAACAGCGATTTCGGCCATTTTTTCTTGTGACGACAAACTAATTTCAATCTCACTATTAGGCTCACTAAACTTCAGAGCATTACCTAATAAATTACGCATGATTTGGTTGATCTGCTCTTCATCACAATCAAGGGTAATACCTTGTTCTCCCCCCGATAAACGAATAATAATGTTTCTTTCAAGGGCGGTGCCCGAAACATCATCAATACTGGTTTTTATAATGTTACTGAGGTTGTGCTTTTGCGGATTAAAAGGAAACTTACCGACATCAAGCTTTGACAGATCGAGAAGGTTATTAAGTAAAGATAAAAGCCGCTCTCCGCTTTGCTCTATTCGTGACAAATATTTATTTAATTTATCTTTGCTTAAGTCGTCATTGGCAACTTTTTCTAAGCCAAAACGAGCAAAGCTTAAAATAGAATGCATTGGTGTTCTTAATTCGTGAGACATATTCGCTAGAAACTCAGATTTACTGAGGCTTGCAGCTTCTGCTACATTTTTTGCGTGCTCTAGTTGTGCCGTTCGCGCTTTGACTTCTTCCTCAAGCATATCTTTCGCTTCTAAAAGTAGGTCTTCTTTTTCTTTTAAGTGCGTCACATTTTTAAAGATTACCGCAAGCGCTATTTCACCATGATGGTCTATCTCATTGAACGATCCCACCAAAGGAACTGTGTTACCGTTTTCTTTAAGTAACCTTAAATCACAACTAAACTGACGATTTTTATTTAGCGTCGCTATTTTTTCTTTGATACGTAAAATAGATGTTGCATCAAAAAAATCGAATACTGAACAGTTTTCAAACTCCTTCAAAGGCTTATCGAATAGCTGTTCACATGCATCATTGGTTTCGATTATCTTGCCATGGCGATCAAATAAAATAATGGCATCGGGAGTATGTTTGAAAATAACCCGCAGTAAGCTGTCTTTTTCGATAAGAGCATCAACGGTATTTTGTAATCGCTCAACAAGCTCAGCATTGTGACGCTTTAATAACTCGGTTTGCCAAAGCTTATGCACTGACTGCAATAAGCTATTATCGTCAACAGGCTTGATCAAGACATCCTCAACCCCTTGTCGAATAGCAGCAACCATAGAAACCTGATCCGGTTTTGAGGTATACAATAAACAACGGCTATGCGGTTGTAACGCTTTAAGCTTTATGAATAACTCAAGCCCCGTGCCATCAGCAAACGTAAAATCACTGATTAATAGATCAATATCATGCTCTTTGATAAGTTCTATTGCAGAGGATGAGTTGTCAGCAGTTAACGTCTCGATATGTGCGCCTTTAAGGTTAAGCGCTATTTTTTCTAGACGCTCTGCACAGTGATCAACAAGTAGCACTTTAGGAAGTTGAAGAATATTGTCACTATCGAGCTCAAGCACCTCTTCTAGTAAAGAGCTAATTTCCTTATTGGCAAAAAAAGGATAAATAACGACTGCATTTGGCAGTAATCGATTGACCACGCTGAAGTGCTCAAGCAGGTCGCTTCGCTGTGCTTTTGGAGCAAGCAATAAAAAGCGGTCATGCGAAAACCCGCCCATTAATCTTCGAATAACTGTCGTTGGTACACCATGAGAAGCAGCCACAAGATCAAAGTCTTGTTCTACTACTGAATCATCAACCATAGAAAAGTGTAATAGCTCAACCCTGCAGCCGATCAGCTCCAGCAGCACTTTTACTCGCATCGCTAAAACACTATTGCTATCAACAATTAAGATTCTGCGCACTGTAAACCACACCCACTATAAGAATAATTACCTATATTAGCGTAGTCTAAAAACTCGAAGCATCACAAATGACTTAGCACTTTTTATCTGTTTTACCGCATGTTATGCGTCAATATGCTTACCTAAAATGGTTAAGCTATAAGGTTTTCCATCCATAATAGCCACCTCAGGCAATTCTCCCCACACCAAGTAATCAAAGCGCTTGAACAGTTTTATACTCGGCATGTTATGGCTGAAAATGAAAGCTAACAACACCTTAATTCCAAGCGTTTTTGCATGTTGCTCTGAAAATGTAAGCAATTGTTTTCCTAGCCCTTGTCCTTGTGCTCGCTGGGTAATATAAATACTGATTTCAACAGTACCATCATAAGCGGGACGGCCATAAAAAGATTTATAGCTCATCCACGCAACCACCTTTCCTGCCTGTTCACATACAAAAATAGGTCGTTTTTCTGAGTGGCTATCGAACCATACTTGCCTGTCCGCAACCGTCACCTCTTCGGTATCTGCGGTTACCATACGTCCAGGAATTGTCTCGTTGTAAATCGCGACAATATCAGTTAAATCGTTTTGAGTTGCTGTACGAATCGTCATAAATAGCTGAAATTAAATGATCACTTTTTCGCATATTAGCGTATATTCATCACAAATAACTAGCGGGAAATTAGTATGTATAAATATGCTTTGTTACTTGCAGCAGGTCTAATTACAACAAACCTTGCAGCACAAACCACAGAAGCGACGCCAACAGCAAAATCAACTAGCCAATGCGACGATTTCACCAACGTTACATTACGAAAATTGCGCTCAAAAGAATCAATTAACTTTTGTGAATTTAAAGACAAGCCGCTATTGATCGTCAATACCGCAAGTAATTGTGGTTTTACCGGTCAGTTTGAAGGCTTAGAAGCCATCCATAAGGAATACAAAGACCGCGGGTTAGTTGTATTAGGATTTCCTTCTGATGACTTCTTTCAAGAAGAAGACGATGAAAAAGACACAGCAAAAGTTTGTTTTATTAACTATGGGGTGACTTTTAATATGATGGCTACCAGTGCTGTTCGCGGTAGTGATGCAAACCCTATATTTAAACATTTAAACGAAGTAACCAGCTCACCTAACTGGAACTTTTACAAATACTTAGTGTCTGCAGACCGTAAGACAGTGCAGCGCTTCAACAGTAAAACCAAGCCAGAATCTAAAGAGTTACGTGATGCGATTGAAGCAGAACTAGCTGCAAAATAAATTTAATTTTTCGTTCAGTAAATATTGAACTAGACTAGTAATTTAATACTAAAACACATAGTAGGGAGATGTTATGGCAGTAGCCAGTGCAAGACACATTCTCGTAGACAGTGAAGCTCACTGTTTAGATTTAAAACAGCAAATTGAACAGGGCGCTGATTTTGCAGAACTTGCGCGCGCTCACTCTAATTGCCCATCGGGGCAAGATGGTGGCGCACTGGGTGAGTTTGGTCCAGGCATGATGGTACCTGAGTTTGATAAAGTGGTTTTTTCAGCTCCCATTAACCAAGTACAAGGTCCGGTCCAAACACAGTTCGGTTACCACCTGCTTGAAGTGACAAGCCGTACTGACTGATTTCATACGAATATTTGAAAGCCGCCTAACCAGCGGCTTTTTTTTGCGAAGGATCTCAAAATGCAACTTTTAGGCTCGACCACCTCACCTTTTGTGCGCCGTATTCGTATTTGGGCTGCACTCAATAAGCAAGCTCTTGAATTTATAAACCTAGATATTTTCTCTGAGCAAGACCGTAAAACCATGATTGCTCATAATCCGGCTAGAAAAATTCCTGTGTTAATTGATAAAGGCTTTCATGTTTTTGACTCCAACTCAATAATTCGCTACTTGCTAGAAAATACAGATCAAACATTACTCAGTTGGCAACAAGAAAATTATTTAACCATTATTAATGCTTGCAATGATTCACTCGTAGAAATGTTACTTTGCCAGCGCTCTGGATTTAATACCCACGACGATAAATTGTTTTTTAATTTACAAAACGAACGAATTGCTGAAACATTAGCCTATTTAAATGATCATTTATCTGAGCCAGTATTTAAAAGCTGTGAATACCTCAACATCAGTTTATACTGCTTGCTAGATTGGATCCGCTTTCGTGAATTAACTGATTTTAGTCAACTAACACGCTTAGTAGAGTTTTATCATAAATTTGCAGATAACGCGGCGGTACAACAAACAGATCCACGAAAATAAAGATAAGGGTTACGCAAATGAGCGATATCGAAATTGAATCAGAATTAGTTAGCTTTGTTGAAAAAGTTCGCTTGAACGAATCTATGTGGGCACTGGGTGCCGAAGATGGTGGTTTTGTTGTCTGTGAATCAAACCAATTTAGCGACACTGATGTGCTATTACTTTGGGGCACTGAAGACGCAGCAAAAGCACAATGTAAAGACGAGTGGCAAGACTATACGCCAGTCGAAATTGGCCTAGATGAATTTTTGGACGAATGGGTTGAAGACCTAAACGAAGATGATGCGCTAGTTGGTTTAAACTGGAACGATGATCAAGTATGCGTTGAAATCGAACCTGTTGGTCTAGCTAAAGCACTTTGCGATTAACTCCAATCCTTGAGCTTACAACGACACGGCCGTATTTATGGCTGTGTCGTTAAGCTGGAAACTTGATACTTATCAGGTATACTCTTCTGGACACATCTTTATTATCAAGGTTTTAGGTTGAAGTCCCATCTTGGTCGTAGGCCCTTTTCGGCCATGGAATTACATACCCTGTATAATGGTTACATCTATGGTGATCAGCGTTTAGTTCGTGAACAAGCTAAGCATTGGCATTTTTGGCTACCTTTATTTGCTTATTACACCGGTGCCTACAGTGATGAAATTGGCCATTTAACTCTTGATAATATAGTGACCCTTGATGGCATTCGCTGCTTTGACTTTCATACTCATGGCAAGATCAAGCCCCGCTATGTGCCTATTCATAATGCATTACTCGATGCAGGACTTGATCAGTACTTAGACTTTTTAAACGAGCAAAACCAGCAACGACTAATGTTTGATTTACCCGCTAAATCAGGTCGCTATAGCGAAAAAGTACGTATTTGGTTTTCTGGCGAAGGTGAGCGAGCTGGTTATTTACAAAAATGCGCGATTCCAAATGTTGATCAACAAGGTATGAAAACCGCAATTAGCAGCTTACGGCTTAACTTCGAACAACAAGTGCGAATTCATGCCCTGCAAGCAAACAGCAAAGATGCTTTTAACTACTTACTTGGTTTTAAAGATTTCAACGAGCAACGCTTTACTGATATGCCGTTATTAAATGCCGTGTTACAAAACGTCCGACAAATAAACCCGCAACTGCATTGGCAACGTTTCATCGACCGTCATAATTAACTGACAAACTTTGTTACTAACTATTTATTACTGTTCAAATTAAAACCTGATAGCATGGTGATTCGCCCCTCATAGCAGGTGCCTTTCTAACAACAAAAAATCAGGGATATTTATGTTCTTAAAAAGCCTATTAACGGTAAGTGTTGCACTTGCTGTTAGCTCTGCCCATGCCAATGAATATGTTATCGAAAAGCTTGCCAAGCCTAGCTCACAACAAGTAGCACTAACGCTTGATCCTGCAAAAGACAATTTTTCTGGTCATACCGAAATTGCTTTAGAAGTTCTAAAAGCAACGAATTACATCGAATTAAACGGTATTGATTATGCCGTTAGTATGGCGAAAATTTTAGGTGCAGAAAACTGCGACCTAAGCGCTGAAATGCTAAAAACAGGCAAAGTTAAATTCGCTTGTGAAGAAAAAATTCAGCCTGGTAAATACACTTTAAAAGTTGATTTTACCGCACCTTATAACCGTCAAAGTGTTGGTTTATATAAAACCTTAGACCAAGGTACGCCTTACCTTTTCACCCAATTTGAAATGAGTGATGCTCGTCGTGCATTCCCCGTTTTTGACGAGCCTAGTTATAAAATACCTTTTCAGCTAACAATCACAGCGCCAACATCACAAAAAGTGTATGCCAACACACCGGTATTAAAAACCAAAGTTGATGGCGATATGACAACACACTTTTTTGATAAAACGCCGCCTATTCCTTCTTATTTAGTCGCCATGGCTGTAGGCCCGTTTGAAGAGCTTGAAATTAAAGGCATGCCGATCCCTGGCCGCGTACTGACTCCACAAGGTAAAATTCACCTTGCTGATTACGCAAAAGAAAATATGCCTCGCGTGTTAAAAGCACTGGAAGATTATTTTGGCATTCCCTACGTTTACAAAAAACTAGACTCAGTGGCAGTACCAGAGTTCCCATTTGGCGCGATGGAAAATGCAGGCTTAGTGACTTACCGTGAAGACATTTTACTGGTAGACCTAGCGACAGCAACGCGCAGCAAAAAAGAGCGTAATGTATCAATTATTGCCCATGAGTTAGCCCACCAATGGTACGGTAACCTAGTGACCATGAAATGGTGGAATGACTTATGGTTAAACGAAGCGTTCGCAAGCTGGATGGCAGCGAAAATCACAGCACAAATTAACCCTGAGTTTGAGTCGCACTTAGATTTACCACAAAATTATGTAATGGCCTTAGATGCACGTTTAAGTACCAAGCCTATTCGTAAACCAATCAAAACTGAAGCTGACATTATGGATGGCCTTGGCCTTGCCTACAGCAAAGGTAGTGCAGTTTTATCTATGGTTGAAAACTGGATTGGCGAAGATGCATTCCAGCAAGGTATTCGTGCTTACTTGAAGAAATTCTCGTATAAGAATGCAGAAGCCGCGGATCTATGGCAAGCACTAGGCGAAGCGTCTAATAAAGATGTAGCCAGTGTTCTAAAATCGTTTATCGAACAATCATCTTTCCCACTTATCAAAGTAACGCAAGATGGTAAAAAAATTAATATCAGCCAAAGCCGTTTTGTAAATGCTGGCGTTGATGCACCTGCACAACTGTGGAATGTTCCGGTTGCGATTAAGTATGGTGCGGGCGACAAAGTTAAAACCGCAAGTGTACTGCTTAACAAAGAAACACAGCAACTGACTCTCGACTTTGAGCCTGAGTGGATCTACCCAGATCAAGGTGCAATGGGCTATTACCGCTGGGTATTAGATGACGCACAGTTCAATGCCCTACTCGATAACGCTGCTGACAAACTAACGGTTCGTGAACGCTTAGCGCTACTTTCTGCTGTTGATTCATTACTTGATGCAGGTGTTATTTCTGCCGCTCACTTAATGCAAACTTTAGAAGCCTTCGTAAGTGATGCGCACCCATTAGTCGCAAATACAGCATTAGGTTACCTTGCTTCTCAAAAACGTGTATTCGAAGACGACAGCAACCGTGAGCTATGGCCTAAGTTTATCCGTAACAGCATTTCACCTGCTGCCAAGCAGTATGGTTTAACAGCAAAAGCAGATGAAGACGCGGCAGTATCACAATTACGTGCGCAAGTGATTACGCGTTTAGGTTTTGATGGTGAAGATCAAAAAGTAATTGATACCGCAAAAGCGCAAGCAGCACTTTACTTAAATAATCCTGAAAATGTAGACCCATACTTAGCATCAACTTACTTAAATCTTGCTGCTTACCATGGTGATGCGAAGTTACTTGAAAAGTACAAGCAAACCTTTAAAACCACCAAAGATCCACAAGTACGTACTAAGATGCTGGCAGCAATGGGTTACTTTGGTAAACCAGAGCTACAAAAAGCAGTACTTGAATACAGCTTAACTGATGACGTAACAGCCTCAGATATGCGCACGCTGTTAGGTGGTTTAGGCTATGGTAAAGAACGTGAAGCACTGTTTATTGAATGGATTTACAACAATTACGATGCGATCACTAAGAACTTACCACCGTTCTTTGTACCAAACTTGCCGTTCTTCACTACCGCAAGCTGTGATGCACAAAGCCTAGAGAAAACCAAAACCTTCTTCAATGATAAAATCACTGAAGTACCAGGGTATGCACGCTCTCTTAGTAAGCTTGAAGAAAGCGTTAATGATTGTATTGCACTGAAAAAACGTGAGTTAAGTTCAGTAAATAGCTTCCTTAAACGCTAACCCTACTAGATGCAAAAAGGGCCACTATGTGGCCCTTTTTATTGCGCCAAAATAGCGCTTAATTTATTTATAAATTGCTCAGCCGCTTCAGAGGAAGTGACTTTAAATGCGATACCATAATGAATGGGATGCGCACTTTTATAAATTCGCGTTGGAAAGCGTGTCATCTCACTGCTGTGAAAATAGTCTTTAACACGCGTAATACCTTCGATTGCATCAAAGTCAGCACTAAATACTTCAAAAATTGGTCTAATAACGATTTTAGCTTGGCCACTTTGCTCATGAACATAAAAAGCTTCTTTTGAGTTTGCTGGCATAAATTCGTTAATATTCTTAATTTTAAAATTACTGCGACAGCCCGCTTTAACCAGCTGTACACTAAGTTGTTCGGCAGAAAAAGACAAATTCGTCCCTTATCAATAGCGTTAATTATTAGTCACAGTACAGCAATCAGTGTAAAACCGTTACTCATTTATTACACACAAATGCCAGTTTGTTATGTTTATAATTTAAACGCGAAATTGATCCTTCACAAAAACGCCTTAAATCAAGCCATTGTGATACCACTTCAGGCTCTGTTAGGCTGCGCTTGTAAATTCGGTTATTAACCGCATATGCCAAAGTTTTTTGATCAATTAAAGCAAAATCTTGCACTGAGTCAGGTAACCTAAATAAGTCACTGACCTCTTCAGTTTGCGGCGCAAAGCGTGCAACCCAATGTTGATTATCTTTGTTATAACTAAATAAATAACTGTTTGTATGTTTATCAAAAACTAACGTACGGCCAATATCAGCTGCAATTACTCGCGGTTTAGCGGCTGCAATACTCGTGTACTGCAAGGTATGTGGTTCACCTAAAATAAACATAATTAGGTCGTTTTCAGCGCCCCATGCATGGTAGCCAACTGGTTCAATCCATTCAAAAATACGGCTTGCATTTTGCTCATTAGCAAGCGGATATTGCCATAACTTTTGTTTGCCATCTTCTTCGACAACGATTGCTGAAAGAGCCTGCTGATTTGGCATTAAAGTTGGTGAATATTCACTAACAGTCGTATTAGTTATATTCACGCTAGTTTTTGTAGCAAAGTTATAAAACACAATATCTGTTTGTGACTGTCCAGTTTCAGCAATAACCTCATGGGTGTAATACAGCCCTGTATCAACTAAAAATGGCTGATTGTTGTAACTTTTATTATCGGTTATCCGCGAGACTTTCATACCGTAAGGAGTGTCAAAATCAGCAAGTAGTATTTCGCTTTTTGGCATCGCAGCATTTACGTGACTAGTAAAAAATGTCCCTGCGGCGACGAAAAGTAAAGACGAAATCAATTTCATAGGGTTCTCTCTTTTAATTTTTATATGCCATGATAGCGCTAATTAATCTGACAGTCACTTGACCTTACCATGCTCGACCTTTATAACTAGGGAGTGTTCGTTTTTTATCAGTTTCGACTGATTGATTTTATGCACGCTACACCAATCGTGTTAAGTTACTGACCATTCTGCGCGCTAGAATGTTTCAATATTTAAGTCGATTGGTATCAACAAATAACGAGAATAATTATGTCAGCTAAACACCCTATCATCGCAATTACAGGCTCATCTGGTGCTGGCACCACCACCACAACCAATGCCATTAAGCATATTTTTAGAAGCTTAGATATTGATGCTGCCTTTATTGAAGGAGATAGCTTTCATCGTTATACACGTCCAGAAATGGATAAAAAGGTCCGTGAAGCACAACAAGAAGGCAAGCATATTAGCTATTTTGGCCGAGAAGCTAACGATTTTGGTGCCCTTGAGGAGCTTTTTTATCATTATGGTGAAACCGGCCAAGGAAAAATAAGGCGCTACCTACATACCTTTGATGAAGCAGTTCCTTATAACCAATTGCCGGGGACTTTTACGCCTTGGCAAGACTTAGCACCCAATACCGATATGTTGTTTTATGAAGGTCTGCATGGCGGTGCTGTTGATGAAAATCATGATGTTGCCAAACATGTTGACCTGTTAATTGGCATGGTGCCAATTATCAACCTTGAGTGGATCCAAAAATTGATCCGCGATACCTCTGAACGAGGTCACTCGCGCGAAGCTGTCATGGGCTCAATTGTGCGCAGTATGGATGATTACATTAACCATATTACCCCTCAGTTTTCACGAACACATATAAACTTCCAACGGGTGCCAACGGTTGATACCTCTAACCCGTTCAGTGCAAAAGATATTCCTTCTCTTGATGAAAGTTTTGTTGTGATCCGTTTTCGAGGCATAGAAGACGTAGATTTCCCCTATTATTTGCGCATGATTGAAGGCAGTTTTATGTCACGCATAAACACGCTTGTTGTGCCGGGCGGTAAAATGGGCCTTGCAATGGAATTGGTCTTAACACCGTTGATCAAAGATATTATTTTGAAAAAGCGCGCACTTGAAAATTTAGCCCCAGTTGACTTGCCGATTTAACTCACTCGGGTACACTGCTGGCTCAACCGAAATAATGGAGTCGCCAGCTTGAAAAAAACATTACGTGTTATTGTCGGTTCAAAGAACCCTGTAAAAATTAACGCGGCTAAACATGTCTTTAGTCTTTATTTCCCAGAATATACCATTGAATGCAAAGGTGAGCATGCACCATCGGGTGTGCCTGATCAGCCACTAGGTGAAGATGAAACCCGTATCGGCGCTGAAAACCGTGTTAAGTATTGCCAAAACCACTTTGATGCCGACTTTTATGCCGCAATGGAGGGAGGCGCAGAACAATTTAGTTATGGCGCAGCAACCTTTGCCTTTGTGGTGATTGCAAACCAGCAGCAATTTAGCGTTGGCCGCAGTAGCAACCTACCTTTACCTCAACCTTTTTATGATGCCTTACTGGCCGGTAAAGAGCTGGGAGATGTAATGGATGATGCATTCAATACTGTTAATATCAAGCAGCAAGGTGGCGCTATTGGTTTATTGACCAATCACTTAGCGACACGCGAAAGTACTTATGTACAAGCGCTAACGCTTGCAATGGCACCATTTTTACACCCTACCCTGTTTAATCAGTAATTAGGATAACCATGAAGTATAGCCACGTATTATTCGATGCCGATGAAACACTATTTAGTTTTAATGCATTTGAAGGCCTCAGGGTAATGTTCGCCAATTATGGCGTAGAATTTACTGAGTCAGATTATCATCATTACCAAGCAACTAATAAACCGCTTTGGGTTGCTTATCAAAAGCACGAAATTACTGCCAGTGAGCTACAGATCACCCGCTTTACAGAGTGGGCTAATAAACTAGATGTGCCAGCAAAAACCTTAAATGATGGCTTTTTAGACGCTATGGCCTCTATTTGTGTGCCACTTCCTGGTGCGGTTGAACTACTGACTAAATTAAAGCCACACGCCAAGTTAGGCATTATTACCAATGGCTTTGCTAAACTACAGCAAAAGCGTTTAGAGCATACAGGTTTACAGGATATGTTCGATTGGCTGGTTATTTCAGAGTTAGTCGGTAAAGCCAAACCTGCTCCAGAAATTTTTCAACATACTTTCCAATTAATGGGTAATCCACCAAAAGAGCAGATTTTAATGGTGGGTGATACCGCTGCTAGCGATATTTTAGGCGGTCATAATGTTGGTATCGACACTTGCTGGTTGCAACATCCTGGGGTTGAGTTACCAGAAGATATTAAACCAACTTATCAAATCAATCAGTTGGTCGAGCTTGAAGCGATTCTAGGCTTATAAGCTAAACAAAAAATGACGCTTAAAGCGTCATTTTTTATAACTGTAATATGCTTGCGATTAAGCTGTCGCTACTTCTAAGCCTGGTGCTGGCATAGTCACTGGGGTATCGAATGTTGCCCATTCCCATGCTGACTCAGTCGCCATAATTTTACGAAGTAGTTTATTGTTTAAATCATGGCCTGATTTATAAGCCGTGATTTTGCCTAGAATATTGTGGCCAGTCATAAACATGTCGCCCACACAGTCTAAGATTTTGTGTTTAACAAACTCATCGCTATAACGTAAGCCGTTTGGATTTAGTACTTTAAACTCATCCAATACAACTGCGTTATCCATGCTACCACCTAATGCTAGGTTGTTAGCGTGCATATACTCGATATCTTTCATAAAGCCGAAAGTACGTGCGCGGCTGATTTCTTCTGTGAAGCTTTGCGTCGTAATATCTAAACCGATACGTTGGCGGCTTTCATTGATTGCAGGGTGATCAAACGCAATTTCAAAATCGATGTGGAAACCATCGTATGGTTCGATCTCAGCCCATTTATCGCCTTCTTCAATACGTACTTTTTCTTTAATACGAATAAAGCGCTTAGCTGCATTTACTTCTTTAATGCCGCCTTTTTGTAACAAGTAGATGAATGGTAATGCACTACCATCCATAATAGGTACTTCTGAGCTGTCTAATTCAACAATTAGATTATCAATACCCATTGCCGCTACCGCCGCAATAAGGTGCTCAGTCGTTGATAAGCGAACGCCATCTTTGTTTGTTAAACAGGTACACAATTGCGTATCACCAACGGCTTCAGGTGTTGTTTCAAAATCAACAACCGGATCAAGGTCTACGCGACGAAATACAATCCCAGTATTTGCGCTCGCAGGTCGGAGAGTAATAGTGACCTTCTCACCTTTATGAAGTCCAATTCCTATGGCTTTGACTACTTCTGCAATCGTACGCTGTTTAATCATAGGTTCGCTCACTTATAGTTACAGTTAGACGGCAAATTGTATCATAAATACATTCAGCTGCCAATTTGTTTATTTATCGAACAAAATTACTAACAAAATCTGTCTTAGTCAGCTTGCTTTCTTAGGAAAGCAGGAATGTCGAAATAATCGCCACCTTCTGATTTATCAGACTTTTTGCTGCTCTCAGTGCTGCTAGATACTGAGCTGCTCGCTGTACTTTGTTGTACTGGCTCTTGCTTTTCAGGTGCAGCAGACATGCTTACATCATCGCTGCTGCCTTGACTTGCAAAGCTTGGTACATACATGCTGCTAGTCGTTTGGTTCATTGAGCTATGTACATCAGAGCCTGATGCTTTCTTAAAGCCATTATCAACAATACCAAACTGTGGACGACGATCGCCGCCTAAACCTGTTGCAACAACTGTTACGCGTAGTTCATCACTCATTTCAGGGTCAATTACCGCACCAACAACCACTGTTGCGTTTTCTGATGCAAGCGCCTTAACGTGATTACCTACAATTTCAAATTCTTCAATCGCAATATCCATACCTGCTGTGATATTAACCAGGATACCTTTAGCACCGGTTAAATCGACATCTTCAAGTAATGGGCTTGAAATAGCTGCTTCTGCCGCTTCTTGTGCACGGTCAGGACCAGACGCTGATGCAGTGCCCATCATCGCAGTACCCATCGCTGACATAACTGTACGTACGTCGGCGAAATCCACGTTGATCAGACCTGAACGTGTAATTAGCTCTGCAATACCTTGTACCGCACCAAATAAAACGTCGTTTGCTTTTGCGAAGGCATCTAATAGTGTAGTGCCTTTACCTAAAACTTTAAGCAATTTATTGTTCGGAATTGTAATAAGCGAGTCTACAATTTCTGACAACTCATTAATGCCTTGTTCAGCTGCTGCCGCACGTTTCTTACCTTCAAAGTCAAACGGACGAGTTACTACAGCAACCGTTAAAATACCTAACTCTTTAGCAATTTTAGCAACCACTGGTGCAGCACCGGTACCTGTACCACCGCCCATACCTGCAGCGATAAATACCATGTCAGCACCTTCAAGGCTGGCACGAATTGTCTCAGCGTCTTCTTCTGCTGAGTTTCGACCTACTTCAGGGTTCGCACCCGCACCTAAACCTGAGGTGATTTGTGTGCCTAGCTGTACAGTTACATCAGCCGACGAATTACGTAATGCTTGTGCATCCGTATTCGCAGCAATGAAACGTACGCCTTCAATTTGTTGTTTTACCATGTGCTCAACAGCGTTACCGCCGCCACCGCCCACGCCAATTACTTTAATGACAGCTTCTTCGCTGTGCTGTTCCATCATATCAAACATGTTTACTCTCCGACTTGAGTCTTAAAACTCACCTTGGAACCATTTAGTAATACGGTTCCACCAATTATTATCACCTTCCGCTTTCGACTTTTGTGCATTCATCGATTGCATTGTACGGCCATATTGTAACAAACCAACCGCGGTCGCGTACGAAGGATCATCTACATAATCTGTCAAACCAACAATCCCGATTGGTTTGCCAATTCTGACCGGCATTTGGAAAATGTCTTCTGCCACTTCCATTGCGCCAGTCATTTTTGCTGTTCCGCCTGTAATGACGAGACCTGCAGCAATCTGGTCTTCTAAACCTGAGCGGCGTATTTCTTCCATCGCCAACTCAAATAATTCTCTAAAACGAGGTTCAACAACCTCAGATAAAGTATGACGCGACATGATTCGCGCTGGACGTCCACCTACACTTGGTACTTCAATAGTGTCTTCATTGCTTGCCATTTGGCTGCTTGCACATGCGTATTGTACTTTGAGTGACTCTGCATGTGATATAGGTGTTCTAAATATTTTTGCAATATCACCAGTCACTTGGTTACCAGCAACCGGAATAACAGCCGAATGACGCAGCGCACCATTGATATAAATAGTGATGTCCATTGTACCACCACCAATATCTAATACAGCGACACCTAACTCTTTTTCATCATCCGTTAGTACTGAGTAACATGATGCCAGAGCCGTAAAGATCAACTGATCGACTTCAAGGCCACAACGTTCAACACACTTTTCAATATTCTTTGCCATATCGTTCGAGCAAGTAATAATGTGTGCACGGGCTTCCATACGTACACCGCTCATACCTAATGGGTTTTTAATCCCCTCTTGCATGTCGATGCTGTATTCTTGTGGCAGAGCATGTAACATTTTGCGTTCAGCCGAAATAGGCACTGAACGCGCGATATGAATTACATTCTCGATGTCTTCATCAGTCACTTCAGTGTTATTGATTGCAACCACACCGCTTTCATTCTGACATTGAATATGTTTACCAGATATACCTAAGTAAACAGAGCTGATACGGCAATCAGCCATCAACTCCGCTTCGTCAATAGCACGACGAATCGATTCAGAAACAAGGTTAAGGTCGTTAACGCCGCCTTTATCCATACCATGCGATACTTGGCTGCCAACACCCACAATACTGAGTTTATTATCTGCGGTGATCTCACCAACGGTGGCTACTACTTTTGATGTGCCAACGTCTAATCCAATCACTAGGTTTCTTTCTGCTGACTTAGTCATGCCTTACTCTTATTTTCTAATTGCTCTTCTTGAAGTGGCTTCCAGCTCACTGCAAGACCGGTATCGTACCGTAAATCAACAACATCAATTTGTGCATCTGCACGTTGTTCCATGCGCGGATACACATCAATAAAACGCTGTACACGCTTTGCTTTTTCTTTACGACCTAAATTCAGGCGAATGCCGTTATCAAGCCATAACTGCCATGAAAAGCGCTCTGAAAGCGCTAAACTTGTCAGCTCTAAATTATTGACCTTAAGCATTTCTTGAAATTGACGAAATGCTGTCCAAGCTTCAATTTCACTTCCCTCTGGGCCATAAAGCTGAGGAAGTGTATCAGGTAGCTTATCGCTAGTTGCTTCAAATACCTCACCTGATTGATTTAAAAGCGCTCCACTGTTCCAGTGCGCAACTGCTTGATGCTCTACTACGTATACTTGCAGAGTATCTGGCCATTGCTTTCTTACTGAAGCTGTCGCGACCCAAGGTAAGCTTTGTACCAAGCGTTGCACATGTTTCACGTCTAATTCAAAAAAACTCGATAAATCCGCTTTTTTTATTGCGCCAATAATCGCTTTTTCATCTGTATATTTGGGTTGTCCTAATACCGATAAATGCTTTATTTGCGCATCTTTATTTTCAACTAACCAGTCAGACACACCTGTCGTGATTTTTACTAGACCAAAAACCACGACTAAAAAAAAGCTCACACCAAATATCAACGACCAATTAAGTTGTTGTTTTAACTGCTTTGCTTTTTCTAAAACCGGATGCATATTAAAGCGTTTGCTCCAAAATGCGAACCACTAATTGTTCAAAGCTAGCACCGTTTGCTTTTGCCGCCATAGGTACTAACGACTTTTCTGTCATTCCTGGCACAGTATTAACCTCTAATAAATAGAAGTTACCTTGCTGATCACGCATTGCATCAACACGGCCCCAACCACTTGCACCGACTAAATCAAATGCTTTTAATGCCATATCTTGCAATAACTCAGTCTCTTTTACTGATAAATCAGCTGGGCAATGATACTGAGTTGTGTTCGATTGATACTTAGCTTGGTAGTCATAAAAACCATTTGGCGTGGTCATCTCAATAACAGGCTGAACATCTTGACCAAGTACCGCTACAGTAAATTCACGCCCTGTGATCCACTGCTCTACCAGCACTTGACTATCAAACTTAAATGCAGCGTTTAAAGCGGCATCTAGTTGTTCTGCACTGCTTGCTTCTGCCATACCAATGCTTGAGCCTTCATGTGACGGTTTTACCATCACTTTGCCAAATTCATTAATAATTGCTTGGCTATCAAATTCATTACGGCTATCAACAACAGTATATGGTGCAGTGCTCAGGCCCATTGCTTTAAACAAGTGCTTACAGCGAACTTTGTCCATCGCAAGCGCAGAGCCAAGAACGTCACTACCGGTATACGGAATACCCATAAATTCAAGAGCGCCCTGAATCGTGCCATCTTCACCACCACGACCATGAAGCGCAATAAATACGCGCTCTATATTTAAATCCTTTAATTGCCATAATGAGTTATCTTTTGGATCAAAAGCAATGGCGTCAACGCCAACGCTTTGCAAAGCGTTCAATACGGCTTGGCCTGATTTTAGCGAGACATCTCGTTCGGCAGATGTGCCACCAAAAAGTACCGCTACTTTGCCAAATTTGTCGCTTAACTGGCTCATATATTTACCTGCTTTAGTTGTTCAACTGACAAGTTGGTTGCTGCTAACTTTTTCACTAACTGGCCTATGTTACCAGCGCCTTGTGTTAAAACTAAATCATTATCTTGCAGGGTATCTGCAAGAACACCCGCAAGCTCAGAGCTGCTAGCGATATGTAATGGCTCTTTACCTCGTTGGCGTAAACTACGGCATAAACTCTTACTATCAGCTCCCACAATAGGCTCTTCACCTGCTGAATACACATCTAACAGTAATAACTGATCAACGTCAGCCAGTACTTTGACAAACTCCTCGTATAAATCACGAGTACGGCTATAACGGTGAGGCTGATAAACCATCACTAAACGTTTATCTGGCCAGCCCTCACGAACCGCTGCAATCGTTGCTGCTACTTCTGATGGATGGTGTCCATAGTCATCAACTAGCATCACGCTGCCACGCTCATTTTCAAAGGTACCGTAATGCTGAAAACGACGGCCTACCCCTTCAAACTTTGTTAACGCTTCTAAAATCGCGTGGTTAGCAATGTTTTGATCTTTTGCCACTGCAATCGCCGCTGTCGCGTTAAGTGCATTGTGCTTACCAGGCATATTAAGCGTTACAGCTAAGCTTTCGCCTTGTTTATTTACTACGTTAAATGAACAAGTATTCGCAGTTTGACTAAAATCAAGCATGCGATAATCAGCTTCAGCCGATTCACCATAGGTAATAACAGGGCGCCCAAAACGCGGAATAAGCTCTGCCGCAACTTCAGAGTCAATACACACGACAGCTAAACCATAAAACGGTAAGTTATGAATGAAATCAACATAGGTGTCTTTCATTTTTTCTAAGCTGCCGCCGTAAGTATCCATGTGATCTTCTTCAATGTTTGTGATCACCGAAACCATAGGCTGTAAATGTAAGAATGACGCATCACTCTCATCAGCTTCTGCAATTAAGAAATCGCTTTTACCGACCTTGGCATTACTACCAGCACTGTTTAACAAGCCACCAATAATAAAGGTTGGATCAAGACCGGCTTGAGCATAAATGCTGGCAATTAAACTGGTTGTTGTGGTTTTACCATGGGTGCCGGCCACTGCGATACCGTGGCGAAAACGCATTAATTCAGCAAGCATTTCTGCGCGGCGAACAATAGGAATTCGCGCCGCTTTAGCTGCTTTAATCTCAGGGTTTTGCTCATTAATAGCACTTGATACCACCACAACACTGGCATCTTTTACGTTGTTTTCGTCATGACCAATAAATACTTCTGCACCCACTTGAATTAAGCGTTCAGTCATCGCACTGTGCGCAATGTCAGAACCTGTGATGCGGTAGCCTTCAAAAGCAAGTACTTCGGCAATTCCACCCATGCCTGCACCACCAATACCAACAAAGTGGATGGTGTCGATACGACGCATCGCAGGACGAGTGTTGTTTTCTTTCTTCGTGCTTTCTTTCACTACTAATCTCTTCTATCTGCTAGTTGCTCACAGCGTTTGGCAACATTGGCTGTGGCATCTAAAATAGCAAGCTGTTTTGCTTTACTTGCCATTGTTGAAATTTTCTCTGGTGCGTTTACATACGGTGTTAATAATTCAACAACCGCTGTTTTATTAAACTCACTTTGCTGCATAATCAGCGCGGCTTGCTCAGTCACTAAATACTTTGCATTGGCCGTTTGGTGGTCATCCACTGCATGTGGAAAAGGCACAAATAACGCCATTCGACCCGCTGCGGCAATCTCACTAACCGTTAGCGCACCAGCGCGGCAAATTACCAAATCGGCCCACTGATATGCACTATCCATATCATCAATGAATTCAGCAACTTTGCTATTTTCAGCTAGTCCTAACTGTTGATAGCTGGCAGTCACATTCGGTTCATTATTTTTACCCGTTTGGTGCCATATATTAAGCGTTGTTAGCGCTGAAAGTTCACTGAATACAGCAGGTAAAGTCTCATTGAGTACCTGCGCGCCCAACGAACCACCCACCACAAGCACATTAATCGGCGTAGTCGTCTGTTTAGCAGTAACATTTGCAACACTTGCTCTGACCGGATTACCCACCACTTCACAGTGTTCTTTTGTAAAAGCAGATGGAAAAGCGGCAAGCACTTTATTGGCAAACTTTGCTAACCAGCGGTTACTCATGCCTGCAACTGCATTCTGCTCATGAATAACCAAAGGAATGCCTAAGCTTTTAGCTGCAATTCCAGTAGGTCCGGTCACATAACCACCCATAGCAAGCACCACATCAGGCTTTTGTGCTTTTAAAATTTTACGCGCTTGAAAAATAGCATTCATCACCATAAACGGGGCTTTAATCAAGCGTTTAATACCGTTACCACGAACCCCTTTGACATTAATGAAGTCAATATCAATGTGGTGCTTAGGTACCACTGTCGCTTCCATTCTGTCAGGCGTGCCAATCCAGCTGACCTGCCAGCCTTGCTGCTTTAAAAAATCAGCGACGGCAATACCCGGAAAAATATGTCCGCCAGTTCCGCCTGCAACAACAAGTAACTTTTTACTCATCGTTTACCTCCGCGTGAGGTTGCCTGCTTAGTCGCCATTTTTGTTTCAAAATCGATCCGCAAAAGTACACCTGTTGCTATGGTCATAATTAATAAACTAGAACCACCGTAAGAAATAAACGGTAATGTTAAGCCTTTTGTAGGTAATATTCCGGCACTTGCGCCAACATTAACCATGGTTTGAAACGCAAACCAGATGCCTATTGCAAAGGCAAAATAGCCTTCGTACTCTTTGCCACACTTCAAGGCTTTTTGACCAATTAGCAAGGCTCTAAATACGAATACACCTAGTACTATCAAAATGCTCAGTACACCAAAAAAGCCAAGCTCTTCACCAATTACGGCAAAGATGAAGTCATTATGCGCCTCTGGTAGATATTGCAGTTTTTGTACGCTATTCCCCAAGCCTTGGCCAAACCAACCGCCTTGACTGTAGGCCATTAGTGATTGTACTAACTGATACCCTTTACCAAACGGATCTTCCCATGGCTCTAAAAAGCCAGTTACACGGGCCATACGGTATGGTTCAGCGATAATTAGCACCACAATGGCTGCAATGCCCGTTAAGATCAGTCCAAAAAACTGCCATAACTTAGCACCGGCTAAAAATAATAAACCGACAGTGGTAACAAAAAGTACAACAACAGTACCTAAATCTGGTTGCATTAAAATAAGCAATGCATAAACACCAAAGACAACGAGTGGCTTAAAAAAACCTTTTAGGTTTTCTTGTACTTCTTCGCGCTTACGAACTAAATAGCCGGCAATATAACTAAAAAAGAACAACTTAGCGGCTTCTGCCACCTGAAAACCTACAGGGCCTATGGGGATCCAACGTTTTGCACCATTCACTTCGCGGCCAACTATAAGTACCAACACCAGTAAACCTAAACCCAATAACAATAAATAGGCATTACTGCGTTTCCACCAGTCCATAGGCACACTTGTGGCAATCCAAAATAGAAAAAAGCCCATGATTAAAAACATGCTATGGCGAATAATAATGTGATACGGATTATCAAATAATCGCTCTGCGGTTGGCATTGAGGCACTTGTAACCATCACAAAACCAACACCTATCAACATCAACATACAATACAACAACGGCACATCATAAAGCTGTGGCGATTGCTTAGGGGTTAATGCTTCACGAATGTCGGCAAATGCGATCATATTGCCTCCGCCAATACGCACTGCGCAAAGTCATCACCACGTTGCATATAGTTGTTATACATATCAATGCTGGCGCACGCAGGAGCAAGCAATACGATGTCACCGCTACTACTTAACTGCTTTGCCAATTGCACAGCTTCATGCATATTCGTGGTTAAATGACCTTTTTCAGTTAATGACACCAGTGCTTTAGCATCTTTACCAAAACAAATAAGAGCTTTCACTTTGTCATTCAAATAGGGTTTCAAGGCATCTAAATCAGCCCCTTTTGCATCACCGCCAGCAATCACAACTAATTGCTTTGCTTGATCAGCTAAGCTTTCAATAGCAGCGATGGTTGCGCCAACGTTGGTCGCTTTTGAATCATTAAAGTATTTCACTTCATTAATTTCAGCGACAAACTGACAACGGTGTGCAAGCCCAGTAAACGTACTAAACGCTTGCTGATAATGCTCTGTAGAAATGCTAAACGGGCTTAGTAGCGCCATAACTGCTAGTGCATTTTGTTGATTGTGTGAGCCAACAACTTTCAAACAGCTTGCAGGTAACACAGGTTTACCTTGTGCTGCAAAGTACGTCTCACCTTGATGCTCTATTAAGGCAAAGTCTGCATTTGCAAGTGCAAAGCTTACTTGTGGTTGCTTTGCTGTATGGGTTGCCACATCAATGGCATTCACAACAGCAAGCTCTGAGCCGTTAAAAATACTTTGCTTTGAGTCAATGTATGCTTGGTAACTTGGGTAGCGATCAAGGTGATCTTCGCTAACATTCAATACACAGGCACTTTTTGCTTTTAAGCTGTGCGTGGTATCAAGCTGAAAACTCGATAGCTCAAGTACATAAACGTCGTAATCTTGCGACAATAAATCAAGTACTGCTGTGCCAATATTACCGCCAAGCCCTACTTTATAACCAGCGGCTTTCAGTACTTCAAACGCCAAGGTAACTACTGTCGACTTACCATTCGAGCCTGTTACTGCAACAATTGGTTTATCGGTTAAACGGGCAAAAAGCTCAACGTCACCAATCACTTCAACGCCCGCAGCAATGGCCTTTGCAACAGCCGGTGTAGCAAGGCTTAGACCTGGGCTGATGATAATAATGTCATTGCTGGCTAAGTCTGCCTGTTCTAAATCACCAAAGAACGTAGTTAACTCGCTGGCATGCTCGTTTAGCCAATCCGCACCCGGAGGCGCCATGCGGCTATCAACAACAATTGGCTTAATATTCTGAGACAATAAAAAACGCACAATGCCCAGACCGGTTACACCGAGTCCGAGCACTGAGATTTGTTTGTTTTTTATCTCGTTAATAACTGTCATTTACCTGATCTTTAATGTCGCAAGGCCAGCCAGAACTAGCACGATTGAAATAATCCAAAAGCGCACAATTACGCGCGGCTCAGGCCAACCCTTTAATTCATAATGATGGTGAATAGGCGCCATTCTAAAAATACGTTGACCACGTAATTTATAAGAGCCTACTTGTAAAATCACCGATAATGCTTCCATTACAAACACACCACCCATGATGATAAGTACCAGTTCTTGACGCACAAGCACCGCAATAATACCCAGTGCACCACCGAGTGCTAATGAGCCTACATCACCCATAAATACCTGTGCTGGGTAAGTGTTAAACCACAAGAAACCTAGTCCTGCGCCAACTATGGCAGTACATACAACCACAAGTTCGCTTGCTAATGGCAAATGCGGAATATGTAAGTAGCTTGAGAAGTTAACGTTACCGGTTAAGTAAGCAATAATAGCAAGCGCCGCAGCAACCAAAATGGTTGGTACAATTGCTAAGCCATCAAGGCCATCCGTTAGGTTTACCGCATTCGAAGTACCTACAATTACAAAATAGGTCATCACGATATAAAACAGCCCAAGCTGTGGTAACACATCTTTAAAAAACGGCACAACTAACGAGGTTTCACTGCCTTGTTGCGAAGTAAAATAAAGTGCACTGGCAACCACTAATGCAATCACTGATTGCCAAAAGTATTTCCACTTCGCAATTAGGCCTTTAGGGTCTTTGCGGATCACTTTACGGTAGTCATCAATAAAGCCAACTACACCTAATGACCCCACCACAAATAAGGTTGCCCATACATATTTGTTTGAAAGGTCAGCCCACAGTAATGTACTGGTAAAAATCGCCCCTAAAATCAAAATACCACCCATGGTAGGCGTGCCTTTTTTAGATAGGTGAGATTCGGGGCCGTCGTGACGTACCACCTGACCAATTTGCATTTTTTGTAGGCCACGAATAAGCTTAGGACCAAAATAAAGAGAGATAAGCAGCGCAGTTAAAATACCTAAAATCGCACGCAGCGTAAGGTAAGAAAAAACATTAAAGCCACTATAATATTGTGTTAAATACTCTGCCAGCCAAACTAACATGACGATACTCCATTGTTGCCATCTTGCTGGCTATTAACTAAATCTGCTACCACTAGTTCCATACGAGAACTGCGCGATCCTTTTACTACAAGGGTGGTCTTTTGCTGAGATTCAGTAAGCACACTTTGTAATTGTTGTAATAGTTGTTCACGGTTCGAGAAGTGACGATTTGGTTTTTCAAATACATCACTGGCCGACTTGCTTAATACGCCTAGGCTGTATAGCTCATCAATGCCTTTTTGTTTTGCATATTCGCCTACTTGCTGATGATAAAAGCGGGCTTCTTCGCCAAGTTCGCCCATATCACCTAACGCAAAAATTCGACGTCCCGGCATGTCGCTTAATAAATCAATCGCCGCTTTTACTGACTGCACATTGGCATTATAAGTATCATCAATTACGGTTAGAGTGTCTGATACTTTAAGTACATTGACACGACCTTTGACTTCTCCCATGCCAGCCAATGCCTTAGCAACACTTTCTAGGCTTACACCCAGCTCAGTGGTTAATGCTGTCGCTATTAATGCATTAGCAATATTATGTTTGCCCGGTAATGCGAGAGTAACAGGAACTTTTTGCTGTTTACTGCAAAGCACAAAAGACGCACGCGCTTGCTCGTCAAGCACCACATCTTCTGCCCAGTAATCTAGTTTTTGCTGAGTAGAAAAAAGTTTTACATTGCGATCAGTTAGTTTTTCGAGCCAGTAATCTGCAAAATCACTATCGCTGTTAACGATTGCAACACCGTCAGGTTTTAGGCCGTCGTAGATTTCGCCTTTTGCAGTAGCCACACCTTGTAATGATCCAAATCCCTCCAAATGAGATTCAGCCACATTACAAACCACAGCAACATCAGGTTTAGTCATCGCGACTGTGTAAGCTATTTCACCAATGTGATTGGCGCCTAATTCAATTACCGCGTATTGATGCTGTGGCTCAAGGCGTAACAAGGTCAGAGGTACACCAATGTCATTATTAAAGTTGCCTTTGGTTGCCAGTACTTCACCATGACCTGATAAAATCGCCGCGCACATTTCTTTTACAGTGGTTTTACCCACACTACCTGTAATTGCGATTGTTTTTGGTGCAACCTGTGACATCACAGCTGCGCCAATTTGGCCTAGCGCTATACGTGTGTCACTCACCACAAACTGCACAATATCAACATTAACAGGACGCGCTACAATAGCTGCAATCGCCCCTTTCTCTTTTGCTTGCGCAACAAATTTATGACCATCAAAGTTAGGCCCTTGTAGCGCTAAAAACACTTCACCCTCGCACAGAGTACGGGTGTCGGTGTTAATATTTTTTACCGTTTGATTACCACCTTGGTAATCAGTTGCTAGAACTTTTGCTAGCCAATCAAAATCCATAGGGATCATAACTGCGCCCCTTGCGATTTTTCTTTTAATTGTTGTTGTACATATTGGCGATCGCAGAAGTCGATTCGTGTATCGCCAATAATTTGATAATCTTCATGGCCTTTACCGGCAATTAAAACCACATCATCAGCACCGGCCTGCTCTATTGCATAACTAATTGCTTTAGCGCGATCAGCTTCACAATGGGCTTTTTCAGCATGCTCAAGACCTGCCACCACATCAGCAATAATGGCATTAGGGTCTTCACTGCGCGGATTATCGCTAGTAATAATAATACGGTCTGCGTTGCCTTCAGCAGCTTTTGCCATCATTGGCCGCTTGCCTTTATCACGGTCACCACCACAGCCAAACACACAGCTTACGCCTCCAGGTACATGCTTTTGTAAAGCCTGTAATGCTAAAGCCAACGCATCGGGTGTATGCGCGTAATCAACAATACAGGTTGGCTGCCCTGGTACGCTAAACGCTTGCATACGACCAGCCACTGGTTGCAGTGTTTTGCAGGCAGCAACTAACTGTGCCAGCGGATACCCCATACCAAGTAGAGTGGCCATCGCCGCAGCCAGATTATACAAGTTAAACTCACCAAATAATGCAGACTGCACCTGTGCTTGACCCCAGCTTGTTTCGAATGTTGCCGAAATCCCGGTGTTGCTATAAACAACATCGCTAAAGTAAACATAGCGCGCACCTTCTGGTGCTAAGTTTTTATGGCCGTAGCAAATTAAGTTGTTAAAGTCGTATTTTTCTAACCACTGCTCAACTTGTGTATCATCTTGATTGAGAACCACAATCTCAGGATTGTGATCACGCATCAACATCAGCTTTGCATCACCATAGGCATCCATAGTGCCATGATAATCTAAATGGTCGCGAGATAAATTAGTAAAAACGGCTGCTTTAAACTGACAATGGTCAACACGCTGTTGCACAAGGCCATGTGATGAAACTTCCATTGCAACAACATCGGTGTGCTGTTCATGTAATTCAAACAAAATTCGCTGCAAATCAACACTTGATGGTGTGGTATTAACTAATGGAGTTAATTGCTCTGGATGCCCATAGCCAAGCGTCCCCACGACCGCTGCTGATTTATGACATTGCTGTGCTAAATGCGCGATCATCGCAGTTGTGGTTGATTTACCATTTGTTCCAGTAACGCCAACCAGATCTAATTGTTTTGATGGCTGATGATAAAACGCAGCAGCTAAAGCAGGTAGTTTCTTCGCTAGGTCTGTGACCAAGTAAAGCGATTCAAAATCACTTTCAAATTCGCATAACCTATCAGCAATAATTGCTACAGCGCCATTTTCTATGGCTTTATCTATAAATTGTCCGCCATCAAGTTGATGGCCTTTAACAGCTACAAAAACATCGCCTGTTTTTACGTCTCGGCTATCAAGACGTAGTTGATTAACCAGCAAACTAGTGGCCTCAACTTCAATTTGACTCAGAATTGGTTTTAAATCACGCATCGTTATCTTTGCCTTCTACGTACGCAACCGCATCTTTATCCGGTGCGACGTTTAAAATTCTTAAGGCATTGGAGACAATCTCTGCAAATGCAGGGCCTGCCGTCGCACCGCCATAATAAACATCTCCACCCGGCTCATTGATCAATACTACTACCGCTAAACGTGGATTGCTTGCCGGTGCAACACCAGCAAAGTAGCCGACATACTCATCACCATAACCACCTACAGCGGCTTTTTTAGAGGTACCTGTTTTGCCAGCTGCGCGATAACCATCGACGTGAACTTTTTGTGCCGTGCCGCCTTTTTCGAACACGCTTTCCATCATATGGACGACGGCTTCAACATCTTTTTGCTGAAAAATGCGCTCACCTTCAGGCACTGACTCTTGCTTAAGTACAGTAAGAGGACGCATCACGCCACCAGAACCTAACATGGCATAAAAACGTGCCATTTGTGCGGTGCTCACAGCTAAGTTATAGCCAAATGATAATGCTGCTATTTCATGATCTGACCAACGACGATTAGGGTAAAACAAGCCGCTACTTTCACCGACCATGCCTGTTCCACTATCACTACCAAATCCGACTTTTTGATAAAGCCCGACAAAATAGTCTTTTGGTAAGTCTTGGCTAACTTTAGTCACACCCATGTTACTTGAGTATTTTAAGATTTCTCTTAATGTCATTTCACCATGGTTACGCGTATCTTGGACAAGGCTGCCACCAACACGCATCCAGCCAGGGTAAGTATCAACAATTGAATCCGGTTGAATTGAGCCGTAGTCTAAACCAGCTAAAATGGCTAGCGGCTTAACAGTTGAGCCTGGCTCAAACAAATCAGTAATTGCTCGATTTCGACGCTTATGTGGAGCAGCATCATTAAGATTATTAGGATTAAACGACGGGCTATTTACCATAGCCAATACTTCGCCTGTTTTTACATCCACGACCATAGCTGAGCCCGAGGTCGCTTTATATGTCAGCACAGCCGATTTTATCGCCTTGTAGGCAATCGCTTGAATACGTTGATCGATACTTAAATGGATATTTTCTGGTTCAACACGTTCACGCTCATCAAGCACTTCGACCTCTCGGCCTTGAGCGTCTTTACGTATTGTTCTTTGTCCTTCAACACCGGTTAACGATTTTTCGTATAATTTTTCAATACCTTCGATACCATGACCATCGATATTTGTGAAACCAATCACATGTGCAGTCACTTCTCCTGCCGGATAGTAACGTTTAGACTCATCCAGCAGATGGATACCCGGTAAACGTAAATCACCAATATAGTTTGCAACTGCAGGTGTTACTTGACGTTTTAAATAAACAAAACGGCGTTTTGGATTATCACGAAGACGTGAGTTGATTTTACTTGGTTCAATGCGTAATACATCCGCAAGCTCACGCCAACGAATGTCATTGTTATAATAAGTAGCGATGCGCTTGTTTAGTTCAGCCGTATTTTCAGCAAGTGCATTTTGATCTTCACCATTCTTACGCGCTTGACGCAGCACCTTGCTCGTTAATGATTTATGCAGTGCCTTGGGATCAGCATACACACTTACAACAGGCACACTCACCGCAAGCTCTTTGCCGTTACGGTCAAAGATCATTCCGCGCTGTACATGTTGTTTTTCAACGCGAACGGTACGTTTATCGCTTTCAGAACGTGCTTTATCGGGCTCAATAACCTGCAAAAATGCGGCACGTGCAACCAGTGTCATAAAGACTAAAAGCAGCACAGAGCACACAAGCATAAAGCGCCATGTGATCAAGGTATTAGTTGGCTTTTTCCCTCTGCTTCTCATTGCAGTACTACCACCTGTTCGTCTTGGCTAGTCGGCCGTTTCATTTCTAATTGCATGGTCGCGATTTCTTCAATGCGCGCATGCTGCGAATAAAACTCTTCTTCTACAAGCAAGTAACGCCACTCGAGATCAAGCTCATCACGTTCTTGCAATAACTCATCTTGTGTTATCAACTGCTGACGCGCTAAATGCGTCACCTGCACAACACTTAAACTTGACGCGAGAATCACAACCAACAAGGCTAAGGTCAGCTTATTAGCAGCAAGACCTTTAAACACTTCAACAAATAAATTAGGTTGGCGATTCGTCGCTTTTGCTTTCATTACAACCTCTTAGCAACCCTTAACACAGAACTGCGTGAACGAGGATTTGCATCAATTTCCGCCTTACTTGGCTTAATGGCTTTACCCACTGCCTTTAACGTCAGGTTTTTATTTATTTGTGCATCAGTTAAAGGCAGACCTCTGGGTATCGCCTCTCCCTTACTCTGTTTTTTAATAAACTGCTTAACAATGCGATCTTCTAACGAGTGAAACGAAATAACCACTAATCGACCACCGGGCTTAAGCACTTCAACAGCAGCTTGTAGTGCCGTTTGAATTTCTTCTAACTCGCTGTTGATATAAATTCGGATCGCTTGGAATGTACGTGTTGCTGGATGTTTATATTTATCTTTTACTGGTACAGCTTCATCAACTAAATCAGCAAGCTGCTTTGTACTAGTGATTGGAGTATGCTCTCGGGTCTCAATGATTTTATGAGCGATACGGCGGCCAAACTTTTCTTCACCATAGGTTTTAATGACATGAGTGATATCTTCAAGTTCAGCTTCAGCTAGCCATTGTGCTGCACTGCGGCCGCTAGTTGGGTCCATACGCATATCTAGCGGGCCATCTTTCATGAAGCTAAAGCCGCGCTCAGCATCATCTAGCTGCGGTGATGACACGCCAATATCTAATAAAATTCCGTCTACTTTGCCAATTAAATCATTGTCTTCAGCGACTGTTTTAAGGTTGGAAAAACGGGTATGGGCAATCGAAAAACGTGCATCATCTGCAAACTTTTCAGCAGCTTTAATAGCTTGTGGATCTTGGTCAATTGCTTGTAAACGACCATGCTCGTTTAAGCGCGCAAGAATTTGTCCTGAATGTCCGCCGCGACCAAACGTGCCATCCATATAAATGCCTTCGGGTTTAATATCCAAAGCGTCTATGGTTTCGTCCATCAGTACAGAGACATGTTCAAATTGCGCTGTCATTAGCTATTTTTTGCCTTTTTATTATTGTGGTTAGAGCGAGAAGTTATCGAATTCGGGATTTGCCTCAAACTCACCTAAGCGTTCAATTTCAGTATCTTGGCGCATTTGCTCATGCCAACGATCTTCATCCCAAATTTCAAACTTATTCATCAAGCCAACCAACATGATTTTTTTTCCAAGTTCCGCGTGAGCTCGTAAAGAAGGAGCAAGCAAAATCCGGCCATTTTTATCTAGTTGATACTCTGTAGCATTGCCAAGCAACATACGTTGCATTCGGCGTGCTCGTGGATTCATGTTAGAGATCTTTAATAATCGTTCTTCAATTTCTAGCCATTCAGCTAGTGGGTATAACCACAAACAAGGCTCATTCAGTGCGACTGTGCAAATAACCGTCCCCTGATCTTCAGACAAGATCGCGTCTCGGTACTTGGTTGGTACCGCAAAGCGTCCTTTATCATCCAAACTCAGCGAGCTTGCACCCCTAAACATAATTAGCCTTAAAATAGGTTATAAATTGTTAATGATTATTTCCGATCCAATTTGATCCACTAAAAACCACTTTTTACCACAGTGCTCCAGTTTAGGGCTTGACAAGGCTTTTTGTCAAGTAAGCTGATCATCATAATAGGCTTCTAAAGCCAGAAAAAATAAGGCTTCAAGCAAAGCCACTGAATTACGTGGGAAAAAGTGGAAAACAAATAAAAAAATTTTTTTTACTATTTTATTGGCGACGAATTGGGGAAAAATGATTAATGAATAACCAATGAATAGTTACAAATGAATCGTACATCTTTCTTAGCCTGTAATTTTTACTTAACTACTGTGCAATAGTTACTAGAAATTATGTTGATCTCAGAGTCTAAAAATATAACACCCTGAAATTAAATGATTTAATAATTGGTATAAAGGTTGCGAGCTATTGAATACCAATAATGGCAATTTTTAAGGAATGATCATGGCTACAGCAACGTCGAAATCGAATTCAAGTACTGCAAACAGCAAAACAAATCCGAAACCAACTGAAGTAGAGGCGCCATTTACGGAAAAAGCAACTGAGGCAGCTCATCATGCAGTTGACGCGCTGTCAACTCGTGCTGCATCAGCTGAGCATTCAGTTCGTGAAGGCGCATCAAATTCAGCACAAACTATTTCAGAGAAACAAGCTCAAGCTCGCGAGAAACTAGGTGAGTACAGTAGCAAAACACGTCAGCTTGCCTCTGAGAATCCGCTTGCAACAGCAGGTATTGCGTTTGCTGCAGGTATGTTAGTTAGCGCACTTATTCGCCGTAAATAACATGCCGCACTCTCAACATTCACAAGAGAAGTCGCAAGCAGCCACTGATCAGCCTTTGCATGCTGATCAGTGGCAAGATCACCTTGCCAAGTTGTCGCAATATGCTGAACAACTTTACGTAGACTACCGTACCCAAGCAGGGTTATGTAAACAGGTAGCTGCAGCTGAGTGGCGATTATCGACACGCTCTTTGGCATTAACTATCATCATGCTGGTCTGCTTTGCAGGTGGTTTAGTTTTACTTTGGGCTGGTTTGTTAGCCACAATAGGTATTGCCATATTCAGTTTAAGTGGATCAGTCGCTCTTTGCGCTTTATCGCTGATCGTTTTGCAACTGCTTTGTTTGTTTTGGCTTTGGAAAAATATTGGCTATATCAGTAGTAAAATTGGTTTTGATCGAACGGTTAAAAGTGCCCGCCAATTATTCAACATTGATAAGGAAAAATAATGTTAATTAACTACTTTATTCGCGAACCACTGAAAAAAGTCACTGATCTTAGTCATAGTATGGACATGCAAAATGAACTTAAACGTCAGCATCACCAAGCATTCAACTATCGGTTAAAACGATTTGCTGTCACTAAAGTCGGCCTTGCTAGCGCCTTCACCGCAGGGATGGGTTATCAGGCTTTACAAAGTAATGACCAATCTAAAAGCAAATTAAAACAAGTTAGTCAGTTTAGTTGGCTTCTTAGATTATTATGATCTTTATCAGTAAAATCAGAGTTTTTACTTCTCATTAAGTCGCAATTTCACTACCTTAAAGTATCAGAAATTAATTTCGGAAATTATTAGTGAAAAAACGGATAGTATTAACTGGCGGCCCCGGAGGTGGTAAAACTACAGCCATCGATTTACTAAGACGCGAGTTTTCAAAACAAATTGTTGTCGTTCCTGAATCTGCCACCATGTTATTTGGCGGAGGAATTGAGCGTAGCACCGAACCTCACCTTATCAAGGCTCACCAACAGGCTATTTATAACCTACAAAAACACTTAGAGCATATTCAGCGAACCATGCATCCAGATCGTTTAATGCTTTGCGATCGTGGTAGCTTAGATGGACTAGCCTATTGGCCTGGTGAGCAAGATGAATTTTTTCAATGCTTAAATACCAACCTACAAACCGAACTTAACCAATATGATGCAGTGATCTTTTTTGAAACTGCAGCTAAATCTGGACAAAGTATTCATTCTAATAACCCAGTAAGAAATGAGTCTGACCAACAAGCCATATTACTTGATGACAAACTACAAGCTGTTTGGTCTCAACACCCTAATTTTAATTTAGTGAAAAGCTCAGAATCATTTATTCAGAAAGTAATGTTTGGCATCGACACCATCCGCAAGGTGATGGATAGTTATAACTAACAGCTTAATCAAATCATTAAACTGTTAGTTATCAATGTCTATTAACCACGGTTGTGTGGTCGAGCGTAGTCTATATCAGGCCCTTTTGGCACGACTTGAGTTGGATTGATCATAGTATGACTGAAATAGTAATGACGTTTAATATGGTAAAAATCAACCGTCTTACTTACCTCTTCAACTTGATACAACTCACGCAGATAGTTACTGATTGCCGGATAACTCTCGATAGTACGTAAGTTACACTTAAAATGACCAACATAAACGCTATCAAAGCGGATTAAAGTGGTAAATAAACGCCAATCAGCTTCTGTGAGTGTATCGCCTACTAAATAACGGTTTTCTGTTAAACGTTGTTCAATTTTATCAAGCGCTGCAAATAGATCATCAAAGGCTTCTGTATAAGCTTCTTGCGTTGTCGCAAAGCCTGCACGGTATACACCGTTGTTGATGTTGTGATAAACAAACTCATTAATTTCGTCAATTTCAGCATGTAATGCTGTAGGATAAAAGTCGCGCTCATTACCTGTGAGTGCATTAAACGCGCTATTGAACATTCTGATAATTTCAGCAGATTCATTGCTAACAATACGCTGCGTTTTTTTATCCCAAAGCACAGGCACCGTAACACGGCCTGAATAATCAGCTTTATTACGCGTATAAATTTGATGCATAAAGTCGCTATTGAAAAGAGCATCACCGGTGCTGTGATTATCTTTATCAAACGTCCAACCATGCTCTAGCATGTCAGGGCTTACAACCGACACGCTGATATAATCTTCTAACCCCTTTAAGTGGCGAAATATCAAGGTGCGATGAGCCCAAGGACAGGCTAAAGATACATAAAGGTGGTAGCGATCTTTTTCAGCTTTAAAGCCTGCATCACCACTTGGACCAGCGCTACCATCAGCGGTAACCCAGTTTCGTAACTGGGCCGCCTCACGTTTAAATTCACCTTGGTTGTTATCGGTGTCGTACCATTTATCTTGCCATTGACCGTTTACAAGTAATCCCACAATAACCTCCTATAGTGTGCCAAATTTTCCTAACTGATAATCTCTAACCGCTTGCTGTAACTCAGCTTGGGTAGTCATCACAAACGGACCCATGTGCGCGATTGGCTGATTGAGTGGTTCTCCAGCAAGGATTAAAACTCCAGCCCCTGTTTGTGAGTTAAATTCAATGTCACTACCAGGCTCAAGAATGAGTAAGCTACCCGCTTTTACAGGACCACCTTGCTCTGTGTGTATTTCACCAGTATGAACATAAAGCATCACTTTGGTTTGCGCTAAAGGCGCATGGTTAAATACAGTTCCTGCAGGTAAGGTCACATCAGCCAGCATGCCATTAGCAGCAAGATCTTGAAGGCTTGATACCTGCTCTTCACCGGCAAAATGCCAGCTTCCAGCTAATGCTTTAAGCTCAACACCCTGTTCATTTCGTGTCGTCGGCGCAGGCGCTTCAGTGGTATCTTGGTAACGTGGTGCTCTGAGCTTCTCGGAACTTGGCATATTGAGCCAAATCTGAAAACCATGCATGCCTTCTTTGGCATCTGCTAATGGCATTTCACTATGGATCACACCAAAGCCGGTACTCATCCACTGCACGTCACCAGCACGAATCGCTTTTTTGTTGCCCATTTGATCTTGGTGCTCAAAGCCACCTTTAATAATATACGTAAAGGTTTCGATACCACGGTGAGGATGCGCAGGAAAACCGCCCATAAAATCACTGTGATCATCTGATTTAAGCTCGTCGATCATTAAAAAAGGGTCTAAATACTTACCGTCAAAGCCGGGAATGCGGCTGATGTTTACACCATCACCATCTTGTGTAGCATGGCTATTTAATTGTTGAATCACTTTCATAACTTTACTCCCGTAAATTGTATGAAATGATTGTAGGCGCTAATTTAACTAACAACCATGAGTAAAATTAGCGTCAATCGTTCTATAAAAAAGAATGTTTAGCTGTTCGTTTCTATTATCACGTTATTAAACTTGCTCATCATTTAGATTAGGCAAAGTTAAATAAAAAGTAGTACCTAGCTGTTCACAGGATTCGAAAGTAATTGTTCCTTTTAGCTTTTGGGTCACTAGGTTCATGACTGCGTAAAGACCTAAACCAGTATTTTTTTGCACGCGTTTAGTCGTAAAGAAAGGGTCAAAAATTTTATCTTGAATATCTTCAGCAATGCCACTGCCATTATCTTTTACAGTAATAAGCACTGCTGATCCTTCGCTTTTAGCTGAGATCTCTATTCGAGGCTCGTCAAAGTCTCCATCAAAGGCATGAAAAATTGCATTTGATAATAAATTAGTCATGACTTGGCAAAGCGTCCCCGGAAAGCTCTGTACTTGCAGACCTTCAGGAATAGCAGAAACCACCTCTATGTTTTTGTGTTTAGACTCGCTCTTTAATGACTTAACAATATCATTTAAATGGTCATCTAATTTAATAACTCTTAGTTCATCACAGTGCTGATCGGCGGCTATTTGTTTAAAGCTTGTGATCAACTCAGCTAAACGATCTAAGTTTGAATGAAGTAATAAGCTAATTTCTTCAGAGGTATGTACGTATTTTTCGAGTGACCCCTTACTTACCCGTTTATCAGCTAACACTTTTCCCATTCTCTTATTTTCATCTTCAAGGTAACTAACAGCGGTAATACAAATTCCGACTGGTGTATTTACCTCATGTGCGACCCCAACAACAAGTCGACCTAAAGCGGCTGTTTTTTCAGCTTCCATCAAGTACTTCTGAGTTTTTGCCATTAAGTCCATGGATTCTTCGAGCTGTAGATTTTTCTCTGTTAAGGAAGCTGTTTTTTCTGCTACTTCAGCTTCAAGTGAGGAGACATATAAATAATTAAGTGATTTTCGAAGTCGGCTGATAAAAAACAGCACTATTAAGATTGTGATAAAGCAGCAAAAAGAAAACAGCGATATTAAATAATGCTCGCGAGTCACAGAATTGAGGCGCTGCTCTGTCCGATAATCTAGCATAAATAAAAAGTTATTTATGTGACTCATAATTTCTGATTTAGCCGTAAAATACTCGTCACTGTATAAACTTAATATCGCTGCTATCCGCTCATTCGTTAGAGAAAGTTCAGCTTCATTTTCAACGGCTTGAAAAGCTGCATATTCAATTTTTGTTAAATCATTTGATGCTTTTTCAGCAAGCTTAATTTGTTGCATTTCTTCATGAGTGATACCTATTGAGCTCAACATGTCTTTGAGTGCTTTTTTTTCACCATCCGGAAATGGAGCCTTACCACTTTGTGGCATTAGCATATCCCAATAAACACGGTGATAATTTTCTGGCCGAGGAGCTTCGCCGTTTCGAATAGCTAGAATTTGATTAAAAAAAACTAAGAATTTTGAATTACCCGTTACCGTATATGCTCGTGCCATTAAACTTAACTGATCTGAACTTTGCCTTACTTGCTCCGCCAAAACATAAGATCGATACCTCATTTTAATTTCAGACTCTATGGTTTTTAAACTGTCGTACATGAAGTAAACCGATAAAGCGGTTAATCCTGCTAATATTACAGCGACCAAATTGAGTAATGACAAACTTTTGATATTTGACTGGAGCTCTTTTTGCATTCTAAAACCTAGAAATTATGATTATTAGCTTTGTACAAAAAAATTTAACTTTCTGATTTATAGATGCATAAGAGTCACATCACTGACCACGGCAAACAAAAAGCAAAACTTTAGGATTAACTAACTAATTAGAAGTCAATCCTAATAAAGTCAATTTATGACTTACGTTTGTCTAAGATTTATTGGCACTCAACAAGAGCAATGATGGCATGCTTAAGTTACTTTTTCTGCTGTCGCTGTTTTTCGGTTAATCTATCAGCCACTGTTGCTCCTCGCTCTCCAACGTCTTTCACGGGGCCCACAGTACTATCGACTAAAGTTTGTTGTTCAATGCTGGCATTAATCGCAGCACCAAAAATAATGATGTATGCGCTGATATAGAGCCACATCAACATAATCACTACACCACCTAATGAGCCATACGTTTCGTTATAACTTGCAAATTGTGAGACATAATATGAAAAACCAATTGATGCGATAATCCATAACAAAGTAGCCAGTATTGAACCTGGTGTGATCCAGCGCCATTTTGCTGCTGTTCGATGTGGCGCATAGCGATATAAGAATGCCAACGCGCAATTAAAAATAATCGCAAGCAGTGGCCAAGTAATAAGCTTGATCAACAAATCAATCAGCTCTGTTAAACCAACTAGGTTAAGCACAATCGGTAAAATACCTATGATCAATAAGGCCACCAGCGCAACAACAATGGCACCTAGCGAAAATAAAAAGCGCACCAGTAACGCCATAAAAAATTGTCGTTTGTTATGCTGATGATAAGTGATATTGCAGGCTGTTATTAGCGCCTGACAGCCCTTGCTGCTACTCCAAATCGTTAACAATAAAGTCCCTATGGCACTAACACTTAACACCTTTTGCGATTGCTGAGTCACCTCTGCAACCTGTAGCAAAATAATGTCTCGACTACTTGTTGGTAAAATAGCAGTGACTTTATCAAGTTGCTCATGGATATCGGTCGGGGACGCAAAATAAGCGTAAACAGAGACTGTCGCGGCTAATGCAGGAAAGATCGCAAGCAAAGCATAAAATGCCACCCCAGCCGCCACAAACGATAAATTGTCTTGTGATAAATTGTGATACACGCGTTTGATAATATCCCACCAGCCTCTAACTGGGATCTCCAACGGTGAATGTGCCTGAAATCCGCGCTTATCTTGAGCCATATCTGACCTAATACATTGCTTTATTAATTTTAAAGCTGCAAACAGCTTGCCATTAATTATGGCGCTTGAATTGCACTAAGCTAAGCTTACTGTAACAAAACAACCATCCATGGAGTGGTGCAATGAGCCTCTATTTATTATATAAAAATCAATTAGCTAGTTTGGTTTCACCTAAATTATTTGTTACCACACAGACATCCACCGACAGCATTGCTTGGCAAGACTTAAACCTACAAGTTACGCAGTTTTTACACACTACTTGGCAAATGTTACCAGCCCTTACGTTGGGCCTCGTAGCTGTTATTATTTGCTATTTATTGGCACGCCCTTTGTCATATATCTTGATAAAACCGCTTGGTTTTGTAAGTGAAAGCAAGCTATTACATGTTGTAACACGACGATTTTTTAGCATCATTATCATTTTGTTTGGGGTGTACTTATTTTTGCGCCTTGCAGGGCTTACCGATTTTGCTGTAGCTATTATGAGTGGTACTGGATTAGTGGGTCTTATTTTAGGTTTTGCTTTTCGAGATATTGCCGAAAACTTTATCTCAAGCATGCTGCTCAGTGTCCAGCGCCCTTTTCGTATTGACGATGTGATAGAAGTTGATGGTCGTTTAGGGGTGGTTAAAAAAGTGACGGCTCGCGCCACAACTTTAGTTGATTTTGATGGTAATCACATTCAAATACCGAATGCGACTGTGTATAAAAATGTCATAAAAAACCTCACCGCAAATCCTAAAATGCGAGGTCACTTTAACGTTGGCATTGGTTACGATAATGACATTCGCTATGCCCAGCAATTAGCAATGAAAGTGGTTAAGCAAAACCCGGCTGTTATTAGTGATCCGCCAAGCCAAGTGTTAATTGATTCATTAGGCTCAGCAACACTAAATCTAACTATTTATTTTTGGGTAAATAGCAATGAGCACAGCACAGTTAAAGTGGCATCTCAATTGATGCGAGAGTTGGTCAATACCTATTTGTCAGAGCAAGTCAGTATGCCTGATGATGCCCGCGAGCGAATCATTTTAAATACCGAAACAGAGCAAATAAATAGTAATTCGAGCACACCTACCCAAACATCAAAAACACTCACCGATCATAGCTTAGATGATGTCAGCAGTGATGCCGATGATATACGCGAACAAGCTGATCAATCTCGCGACCCCGAACAAGGCAGTAATATTATCTAAAATTTATTGCTAACTAAGTTTCATCATTGGGTTTATCGTGCATAGCGCGTTTAAACCCTTTAACTGACGTCCCTAAATCACCACCTATTCGAGAGAGCTTTTTTGTGCCAAATAACAGCACCACAATTGCGGCAATAATGACTAATTGCCAAACACTAATTCCTGCCATAACAACCTCATTTTTTTTAAAAATAAAAGCGCCTTTGCAGGCGCTTGAACAACACTAACAACTGGGAATACAAAGATTAAAAGCTAGCACGTATACCTAATGCGACCTGAGTACCAAAGCGCTCAAGGTAACTCACTTGGTCAGTGCGTTTGGTGTAACCCCAATAACGCTCATTCGTTAAGTTAGTTGCTTCAGCAAACACAGTGAATTGATCACTGATGTTATAGCTCATGCTGGCATCTAACTGACCATAATCAGAGATCCAATAAGGGCCACCCCACGCATCTGGATCCGATAAGAATTTACTACGCCAGTTATAGGCTAAACGCGCTTGGAAACCATATTGCTCATAGTAAACCACCGCGTTATATGAGTTTTTCGACATACCTCTAAATGGCAAGCCTGACTCTTTTAGCTCTGGCTCATCGTAGCTACTGTCTACATAGGTATAGTTAAGCTGAAAACCTAAACCATTAAAGGGCTCAGGTAGTAAATTTTCGAGCGATTGCTGATAAGCAAACTCAGCGCCTTTAATAGTGGCACCATACTCACTCTTGCCCGGGTAAGAGGCAAAATAACGCACGCCTTCGATTTCAACTGGGCTTTCTACATAATCGATAAATGATTTCAGGTCTTTTACAAACACCCCACCACTTAACGAGCTGCTGTCTTCAAAGTACCATTCTAAGGTCATGTCTGCTTGATTAGCTTCTTCAGGTGTTAACGATGAATCACCCATAGAAAGTTGTGGTAAGCCTTCACGATAAGTATCAAAGTTTGGCGCAAGCCATGGACGCAAATAGGCTAATGATGGACGACTAATAACTTGTGCGGCAGAGAAGCGGTAAATCAAATCATCAGTAATGCTAAGCTTAAAGTTCATGCTTGGTAAAATATTGCTGTAATCCCCTTCAAATGATTGCTGAACGGTTTCGCGCCAACCATTTTCAAGTGGTTTACCATCTTCTTGTAAGTCAATTAACGATAAATCATACACCGACCCTTTAGAGCTCACTTCTGTTTGTGAACCACGAATACCGACATTTAGCATATACGGCATTTTTGCAACAGTGCTTTCAAGCGTCACTTGCGCATACGCGGTAAGAACTTCTTCGGTTACCTCATAAGTACCCGATGAATTAAGCGAGGCAACAATGCTCTTGTCTGTAGCTTCAGCATTAATTGAACGATAATAAGCAAGTAACTTATCGTAATCGAAACTTGGCCATGGCTCAGGTGTAATGCTACTTTCACCTTCTAAGAAGTTATCGAAATTCGCCTCAACAAACACGTCACTTGGGATTTCAAACAGGTTAAAGTCACCTACATTTACTACCGTGCTGTCATCAAATTCGTAACCGTCACGATCTAAGTATTGGCCACCATTACTAAATTGGCTGGCATTTTTTGAAGCATATTCCAGTTGGCTCTTGGTTTGCTCAAGGTATGTTAAGCCAAAATCGATACGGGTAATTAAATCACTTTCAGGCAAAAATGTACCGGTAAACTTAAAGTCATTGATAGTGTCTTCAACCCCGGTACCTGTATTACGGCTATAGTGCGCACCGTATGATTGATCCGCTGTTAAGCCCGGCGATAAAGTAACATCTGGCAGCATATTACCAGTGGTGTAATCAATGCCAATCGAGTCAATAAAACCACGGGCAACAATAAAGCGATTATCACCACCATTTTCATTTTTCGCTTTTGAATGCGCAACATCCACAGCCAGTGTTAGGCCATCCATTGGATACCATTTGGCATTAAGGGCAAACTGATACGTATCTGTTTTTCGAGGATTGGTTAAGTTTAATAACTCCACCATAGTATTACCGGTTTGCGTCATTGATACCACTCGGCCTGAGTCATCAAATTGTGCATCGGTAAAAACGGGCGTGCCTGGCGTCCAGCTTTCGTCGTAGTTAACAAAACCGATTTGATAACGGTGACCATCGGTGTTGTAACGCGAATATAAGGCATCAAAGTTAATATCTAGGGTATCTGTTGGGCGCCATTGCATTGCTAACGTCGCACCGACGCGTTCACGCACATCTTGCGCGTTGGCAAAATACATGTAACTCGGAATTTTTGAGGCAAATATTTCGCTTTGCCCGTCAATTTCTCCGTTGCCATTCATATCGACTGGCACACCGGCACTGTCTGCTCCCCAGCCCTCTTCTTCATCAAAAAAGCCGCTTGCAGAGTATGTATCTGCACGTAAGGTTTTCTTTGAATAGGCCCCAGAGAAAAGCACACCAAAGGTATCATCATTAAAGTTGTCACCTATGATGAATGAAGCATGCGGGTGTACATCTCCCGTGCGCGATTCATAAATCCCCTTTGCTGAAGCACTTAAAGTGAAACCGTCTTGATCAAGTGGTTTGCGAGTTTCGATATCAACAACCGCACCAATCCCCCCTTCAATTAAGCGTGCTTCTGGTGATTTATAAACTTGCAGTGCTCCGACTAATTCTGAGGCAATGGTATCAAAGTTAAAGTCGCGGCCTGAATTTTCAGACGCCAGTTTACGGCCATTCAAGGTGGTAATGTTGTAGCCACCACCTAAACCACGTACTAAAATATTTTGCCCCTCGCCGCCGTTACGGGTAATGGTGATACCAGGAATACGCTGTAATGCTTCAGCTAAGTTTTCATCGGGAAACTTACCAATGTCGTCCGCAACTACAACATCAACAACCGTTGTTGCTTCTCTTTTACGAAAGTTTGATTCTTTAATGCTGCTACGTATCCCTGTAACCTCAATAACCTCAACATCCTCTTCGACTTGGTTATTGTTATTATTCTCTTGCTGTTGTGCAGAGGCTGCGAAACTGACTGACGAAGCCAGTATCGAGCTTATCAATACGCTCAGGTATGTTTTTCTAGCTGTTGTTGCCATGGTGATTTCCTGTTTTTTTAATATTCTGATTTGTTGACTATAAAAAATAGTACTTAAGTAAGGCCTCACACTTAATTTATAACAAAATGAAACAATCTATCAACAAATAATTACCTAGTGAAACTTTCGATTGTTACGAAAAAAGCGTTAAAATAGTCATCAATCGCTTCAAAAGCCTTTAATGGCGTACGTTTAATTTCGAAATCTACAGGAAGGATTTTTTTAATTATTTTGAAAGGAACAAGAAAATCGTATTAACTAGGCAACAAAAAAGGCAACCTAAGGTTGCCTTTTAGAAATATGTTTACAGTATTCTATTGTTTTTGTATTAAACGATGATCACTTCTATGCCTAGGTTTGTTAAAGATTCAACAAATTCAGTTGGCATATTTTTGTCAGTAACCAGAACATCTATTGATTTAAGCGGTAGGACATTATACAAGGCACGTTTACCAAATTTACTCGAATCAGTCACTGCAATGACTTTGTCTGCGCGAGTACACATGGTTCTATTTAACATTGCCTCAGGCTCGTAATGAGTGGTGATCCCCGCTTCAGAATCGATGCCATCAACACCTAAAATAACCTTTTTGAAGTTATATTTACTCAGTGCTTGCTCAACCTCATTGGAGTAGAAAGACAAGGATTTCTTGCGTAATTGGCCACCGAGCATAAATACATTTGCATCGTCGATATCGGCTAATACGTGCGCAATATTCAAACCATTAGTCATCACCGTTAGCGCTTTTTTGCTTGTGAGTGCTTTGGCAACTTCTTCAGTGGTGGTACCTGAGTCAATAATTAATGAATCACCATCTTCAACTAAATTTGCAACAGCTTTCGCCAGCTGAACTTTAATTGCGTAGTTTTCGTTATGTTTATCTTTTACCGAAAGCTCTTTGGCAAGCTTATCGCAAGCGATTGCCCCACCACGCGAACGCACGACTAAGCCGCGCTTACCTAGTTCATTAAGATCATGGCGTATACTAACCTCTGAAATATCAAAGGTTTTAGCCAGATCTTTCACACTAACTTTGCCCTTTTCTTCAGTCATAAGGACGATTTTTTGTCTTCTTTCGATTGTGGTTAGCATAACTGCCCTGTTGGTTTAAAACTGCTTTCAAAGTAATACATCAATACTACACACTTTACGGTTGTAAAGCTAAAATTAGTTTCGAAATAAAATAAAACTTTCAAAACTTACGAATTTTGTTTTATAGTGAATAAAAAAAACCACCTTGATGAAAAAAATGACAACAAAAAGTTCACTCATAGCTCAGCCACAATATATCGCTCGCAGCCAGCTTCTTCCAATGGTGATTATTGGCGGACTGTTCTTTTTATTCGGCTTTATTACTTGGCTTAATGGCTCTTTGATCCCATTTTTACAAATGGTCTGTGATCTCAATCACATCGAAGCCTATATGGTCACACTGGTATTTTATATTGCCTATACGGTAATGGCATTACCCAGCGCGAAAATTTTACAGGCATTCAGCTATAAGCATGGTATGTCATTTGGCTTGGCCATCATGGCTTTGGGCGCCTTATTATTTATACCGGCAGCACAAACACAAGCCTATTGGTTATTTTTAGTCGCCTTGTTTACATTAGGGAGCGGTCTGACCTTACTACAAACAGCTGCTAACCCGTATATTGTGTTGCTGGGGTCAAAAGATACAGCGGCGGTGCGCATTAGTATCATGGGTATTTTGAACAAAAGTGCAGGTGTAGTTGCTCCATTACTTTTCTCTGCCATCGTGTTCAGTGATATTGCCAACTTTAGCCCTGAAGTCTTGGCACAACTCAGTGACCTTCAAAAACAACTTCAATTACAAGAATTAGCAAACCGCTTAATTAGCCCTTACATGGCTATGGCGATTTCACTGGCAATTTTAGCTGCGTTAATTATGTTTGCTCCATTACCTGATATTGAACAACCTCAAGCAATTAGTAGCAGCGAAGAGCAATCTATTTTGCAATTTCCAAACTTAATTTTAGGTGTGATTGCTTTATTCTTTTATATCGGTGCAGAAGTTATCGCCGGTGATACCATAGGTCTATATGGTAAGGAGCAAGGCATACTACAGTTTGCTGAACTCACCTCATACACCATGGGTTTTATGGTGCTAGGCTATGTATTAGGGATTGTGCTTATTCCGCGCTTTTTTACTCAGCAACAAGCCCTGCTATTCTCAGCATTGAGTGGCTGCGTATTTTCACTCGGTATTATTTTTGTAGACACGCAACAAACAGCACTCTCCAATATTCTACTATTTTGGCTCGCTGATAACAGTTTCCCTGATACGGTATTATTTGTAGCCCTGCTTGGCTTATCAAATGCGCTGGTTTGGCCCACTATTTGGCCTATGGCGCTGGCAAACTTGGGGAGTAAAACCCAAACGGGTGCCGCACTGTTAATCATGGGGATTTCTGGTGGAGCATTACTGCCGCTTGTATATGGTGTGTTTGCAGAATTTACAGGGAATGCTCAGCAAGCATACTTATTATTATTACCTTGTTATGGATTTATTCTTTATTACGCATTGATTGGTCACAAGCTAACAAGTTGGCGTAAATAAATCGTTCGCAGGCGATGCCACTAAGCAGAGCCTGCTATTTTCTCTGATGTAAAATACCCTAATAATAAAAACTCGCGTACGGTGAAGATACACTTATACATTAAGTATTCGTCATGCTTAGCTGGAGTTACCTGTGAAATCGGTACCCCTTGCAGCTCAATTACTTGCTGATACTGCTGTTCACTGATAGTGAACAAGCGTTTTAATTTGTTAGCCAGCTGTGGTGCACAGGAATTACCCTGCGCAATTAATTCAGCGCCTTGTAAACACTGCATCCGTTCAGTAGCTGTGACGGTGTTAGCCAACATCAAATCTGTAAAAGCCACTAAATCAAAATATAGCTGTTCGGCGGGGTCTAACTCTAAAATAACCGCTTGCATCTGCTTGACGACATCCCGATGCGCCGCTTCTTTTAGCACCTCAAAATGGCTGTCATCCATTTTATCAAACAACTGAGTAGCGGCCACTGGCGTAATAGCAACACCTAATAATGCCGATAAATATTTAATAGCCTGTCGCCTTTGTAGATCAGCCATTAAACACTCCATTGTGATAATGCTTAACGGCATGATCCGCCGCTCTAGCAGTAAATGCCATATAGGTTAAAGAGGGGTTTTGATAAGCTGATGAGCACATAAATGAGCCATCAGTAACATAGACATTACGCACACTATGAATTTGGTTATAGCGATTAAGAACAGAGGTTTTAGCATCTTGCCCCATACGGGCAGTGCCCATTTCATGGATCGCTTGTCCCGGTGCAGATCCCTTATCATAGGGTTGCACGTTCTGGTAACCGGCCTTTGTTAGCATCTCAACTGCCTGTGCTTTCATATCTTCTCGCATACGCAGCTCGTTTTCACCAAACTGACAATCAAAATTAACTAATGGCAGCCCCCACTCATCTTTTAATACTGGGTCTAAGCTCATTTTATTGTGATGATAAGGCAGACATTCCCCAAAACCTATCAAAGCAACTTGCCAAGGCCCTGGTTTGGCAAGCTCTTCACGAAAGGCCTTGCCAAAACTGAGCTCTTTAAAACCGCGTCGCCAATCTTTACGTGTCGCGTACCCTTGATAACCATAGCCACGAATAAAGTTATGTTGCTCTTTATCATCAAGGTTTCGAAAACGTGGGATATGAAAGCCAACGGGTCTATCGCCATCATTATAATCATCAGCAAAGCCTTTCGGCTCACCCGTGGCGCCAACCCGAAAATGATGATCCATTAGGTTATGACCAAGCTCTCCACTATCATTCCCTAAGCCATTAGGAAAACGTGCAGAAGTTGAATTTAATAACAAGGCTGTTGTTGCCACAGTTGATGCACAGCAAAAAATAATATTCGCCCGTTCGATACGCTCTTTTTTAGATTCAGCATCAATCACTTTCACACCTGTGGCTTGCCTAGTTTCTGGGTTGTAAATAATCTCTTTGGCAATGGAGTGAGCCTGAATGGTCAGTCGTCCAGTACGCATTGCAGCAGGCAAGGTCGAGGCTAAACTACTAAAATAACTACCGGTTGGGCAACCTCGCATACAGCGGTTGCGCTTGGTGCATGGGGCACGACCTTGCTCAGGTTTTGCCTGTGTTAAATGAGCGACACGCCCTATTGTTACATGACGGTTTTTATAATGATTTAATAAACTGCGTTTTAGATGTTGCTCTACGGCATTGAGTTGGAAAGGCGGTAAAAAGGGGCCATCGGGTAATTGCGGTAAATTGAGTGCTTCACCAATAACCCCGATGTAAGCTTCGACTTTATCGTACCAAGGCGCAATATCTTGATAGCGAACAGGCCAATCAATGCCGTGGCCATCTTGTTTGTTAGCAGCAAAATCAAGATCGCTGAGGCGTAAACACTGACGTCCCCAAGTTAAAGAACGCCCGCCTAAATGATAGCCTCTGATCCAATCAAAGCGCTGCGTTTCTCGGTAAGGATGCTGCAAATCATTCACAAACCAATGTTTTATTGATTGCTTAGTAGCATAGCCAGTGCGCGCTTGTTTAGCTTGATTCCGCTTTTCTAGCAGGCTGGGTCTGTCACGAAATGGCAGTTGCCAGTCTTCTTTAAAAGCCGTTATATAATCGCTTCCATGCACAACCTGCCTGCCGCGCTCAAGTAACAGCACGTTAAGGCCTTTTTCGGTCAGTTCTTTAGCAGCCCAGCCGCCAGTAATACCACTGCCAATAACAATGGCATCAAACACTTTTGCCTGCATTCGTGTATGTTAGTTCTCGTATATTTGCTTACCAGCACAGATGGTTGCACGAACAGTAAAGCTGTTGTCGAGCACAGCAAAATTTGCCACTTTTCCTACAGCAATACTTCCGATAGAGTCGGCTTTATTTAAAAATTCAGCCGGGACTAAACTGGCCATATTAGTCGCTTCAACTAAGCTTGCGTCGGTTAAGTTATAAAAACGTTCAACGCCCACTTCCATCGTTAATGTACTGCCTGCTAAAGAGCCACTTTCGGTTCGCGCAACACCTTGTTCAACCAAAATAGGAAGCTCACCTAATCGATAACGACCATCTTGTAAGCCACCCGCGCTGACACAGTCTGTAATAAGAGCTATTTTATCTGCCCCTTTTAAACGATAAACCATGTTCATTATGCTCGGATGCAAATGAATTCCATCCGGAATAAGCTCAACCATTGCATCGTTGTCCATCAACAGTGCGCCGGTACAACCGGGATCACGATGATGAATACCGCGCATACCATTAAAAATATGTACCCCGCCACATGCACCATGCTCTAGTGCTTGTGTCGTTTGATCAAAACTGGCATCAGTATGGCCTAGCATTACCCGCACTCCCTTGTCGGTGATATAGCGGATCATGTCGGACGATTCAAGTAACTCTGGCGCCAATGCAAAAGAGGTTAAACAGCCATCGCAAGCAGCATAAATCTCATCAAAACGCTGCTTTGTAAGCTCTAAAAAGAATGACTCATTGTGTGCTCCCTTATGCGCTTCAGCGAAGAATAATCCTTCGTTATAAGCACCAAGTAGCTGTGCACCAGTCAGGCCTTTTTGGTAGGCACTCGCCATATTTTTATAAGCTTGTATTGATACGTCCCAATCTGCGGTCACTGTTGTGCCGACAAAACCGGTAACACCGTGCTTAGCTAAAGAGCGAGAAATGGTCTCTAGAGATTCTGGGGTGCCGTCCATAATATCGCAGCCTTCCCGACCATGAATATGCAAATCGATAAAGCCCGGAAATATACTCTGATCCCCTAAATCAATAATCTCAATACCTGGCTCGCAATCTTCAGTAATAGCCATAATTTTACCGTGTTTTACAAGCACAGCATGATGATTTAACACTGCCTCGGCTGTGATCACCTTAGCAGCTTTTAAGTAATAACAATCAAGATGTTGAGGAAATAGCATGAACACTTCCTATTATTGCAGCGCCTCTTACGCCGCTAGAATCACCAAATTTTGCCCGTTTTACCTCTGGAACTGTAAAACCAGAAAACAGGTGCGACTGAATCGCATCAGGGAGTTTTTCAACGATAGCGTCAATTAAAGACAAGCCACCCCCTAATACTATAACTTCGGGATGAAGACTTTTACTCACGGCCGCAAAGGTCTCGCCAAGAATATCTAAATAACACCCGAGCACGGCCAGTGCTTGCTCATCGCCATGCTTAATATCGTTAGCCCACTCAATCGCTGACTTAGGAGATTGAGTAATATGCTTATAAAGCGTCTGCACACCCGGCCCTGCGATATAACTCTCAACACAGCCATTCAAACCACAGCCACATTTTAAAACCGGCAGTTGGTATTTTTGTTGTAGATAGGCAGAAAGTGGTAAATGACCATATTCACCCGACATACCTAACCCTTGATTGAACAGCTCGCCATTAATACACATGCCACCTGCAGCGCCAGTGCCAACAATAGCACCAAAAACACGGCTATACCCTTCGCCGGCTCCACCATTGGCTTCAGATAAAGCAAAACAGCGGGTGTCATTCAGTATGGCGACAGGTCGTTGTAACAATGCTTGCAAGTCATTAGCAATAACTCGACCAGATGCACAAGGCACGTTTGCCGATAAAACTTTACCATCATCATTTACGATTCCTGGCATACCAATGCCAACTGCCCCTTTGCAACCACTGAGTTGATCAGCCTTTAACACTTGCTGATGAATTGCTTCTAAAAACTCCTGATAATTTTGAGTTGGCGTCGAAATTCGCCAACTCTGCTGTTGCTCTAAAATATCATTAAAAATAGCGGTTTCTATCTTCGTTCCGCCAATATCGAGTCCATAAACAGCCATATTCTACCCAACGTCGCTTAGCGAGAAGTTAATGGGTAAATAGTTACCCCTTTTACAACACGGTTAACTTCGCCCGTAGGACAAGGGTTGTCAGGTGTTAAACCGAGTGAAATTGATTTGAAAAATGCAAAAATCTGACAATAGACAATATAATACAGGCCTTGCCAAACATCATCTAGCTCGACCAGTTCACTATCGACTGTTAATTTTTTTACCGCTGAACATTGCTGGTCATTGACTAGCTCATTGTATAGGTCCGTATCATAAAGGCTGCTGTACTTATCACTTGATGACATTAACAACACGGCTGTTTTGTCATTAATAATTGTTTTAGGGCCATGACGAAAACCAAGTGGTGTTTCAAAATAGCTGATTAAGTCGCCATTAGTTAACTCCAAACATTTCAATGCAGCTTCTTTTGCATAACCTAATAACGAGCCAGCCCCTAAAATAACCAGTCGTTCCATATCTGAATCTGCAAATGCTTTAATACTCTGCAATTGCGTTTCAATAAGCTGCTCAGTTTGTGTTGCTAAATGCGCCAATTGATTCACATCGGGTGTAAAAATACACAAGGTAGAAATTAGCATTGAAGAGAAGCTGCTAGTCATTGCAAAACTTTCATCAAGCGTTTCTTTAGGCATTAATAGGCAAAAACTATTCTCTTGATTATTAGCTCGTTTTGCCAGCTCCCCTTGTTCATTACAGGTAATCACTAAGTGATAACATTGATCAAGCACTTCATCGGCCAAATCAACCGCAGCGACACTTTCAGGGCTGTTACCCGAGCGCGCATAAGATACCAACAATGTAGGCGTGGTTTTTTGCAAATAACCCAATGGATTAGAAACAATATCAGTGGTACTTATTGCACGTACATCAAGGTCTGTTTTTGCAGTTAAGTGAGGAACAAGCGCTTCACCCACATACGCCGATGTTCCTGCACCTGTTAATACAATTTGCAGTTTCTTCAGTGCAAGGATCGGGGCTAAAAAGTTTTTAATTTCTGTACGGTGATTTTCAACAATAGCAGCTGTATTACACCATGATTCTGGTTGCTGGCTTATTTCTTTTGCTGTCCAATAAGCATTTTGTTGCTTAAGATCGGCTACATCTAATGATAAAAATTGCGTCATCATTCATTCTCTCTCACATAACTTATTGATTACAAGCAAGCGAATAAGTATTCGTTACTTCCATTATTTTATTGATCACTAACTCTCGCGGTAACGAGGTAATTTCTCTTTTGATTAATGCTTTATATTGCATTGGCATAAATTGACTGAGTAACGTTTGTGGAATGATCTGCGCTTCTAGGTTCGCAAATAAGCTTTCTACAGCGTACTTAATTTCATCTTCAGGCCAGTAATAACGAATACGATCACTATAGCTATATGCACGATAAATTGCCGCTTCTGGCTCGTCAGTCGGATAAAACTTATTCCAGTAACCTGGCTTTTCGAGCATAACTCGCTCGCAAACTGCGCGAATATTAGAACGGCGCGATGGTTCAATAAGTTGATCTTCAATGTACGATAATGCGAATAACCCTTCACGTAATGCGTAGGTTAGCTGTGGCCCTACTTTCAAAATAGCGAAATGATCTTGAACCAACTCGTGGTAACAATGATCTGGTTGATAATCCGTCGAGTGAGCTTCATAAACAAGATTATCAACACGGGTGATAAACTCTTTCAGTTGTTGTGCTTCACTTCGTTGGTAATCAAAAACCTGATGATTATCAAATTCAACACCCGGTTGAACAACAACCGCAATTACGCGAGACCAAACATCAGCGATATTTAATTCATTAAAAGCATCTTGATGTAACTTTATCGTTTGTTGTACACCCTCAACATGCGTTACTTCGATCACTTCAAGATCTTCTTTTGCACCACCGGGTGGAGGAACTTCAGTTCCTACCACATATAAAATATCTTGCTCTTGGCATACAGACTCAGCTGCTTGGCACATTAGTGCTGCACGCTTAGCGATTTCAGCATCGGCTAAACACACTTCATCATCGCTACATGACATACTGGCATCAAGATGAATCTTCTTAAAACCCGCACTTGCGTAAGCTTTAACTAAATCAACGGCTTTTTGCATCGCTTGTTCTGCAGGCTCATTAACCCAGCAAACAGGCCCTAGATGGTCACCACCCAAAATAATACGGTGTTTATCTAGTCCTACTTTGTCCGCAATTTCATGAACAAATTCAACAAAGTCTTTTGGCTGCATGCCCGTGTAGCCACCAAATTGATTAACCTGATTCGCAGTTGCTTCAATCAATAACTCAGAGTCATCTTTTATTGCTTGCAGCATCGCAGCTTCAATTACGAGCGGGTGCGCACAGCACACAGAATAAATCCCCTGCGCTTGACCTGCTCGGTTATTGTTAATAATTGTTTTCAATGCATTCATGGTGTTTTCTCCAAGCAGCTTGCACTAATGTTAAATACGTGATTTGAAATTACGGTATCACACAACGAAACGATTCGCAATAAAACGAAAGGTAATGAAAGTAAGAAAGCAAACGTTATGAATGGGTAAAAATCAATAAAATCCTGATAAACTCGCTAAAAAGATTAAAATCGAAAGTTTGTGAAACCTAATTCATTGTAATTAGCTTTAAGTTGAGATATAACAGAAAGAACTGAAACCCATATTAAAAAATAATCTCAGTGAATTAGGTATCGTTATGACAATTGATAGACGTAGTTTCTTAAAATCTGCCGCAGCAATCACTGCTGCGACAGTCGTGACTGGCTGTGCGAAAAGCCAACAAGGTGACAATCAACAACCGACGCTGGCCGCACAAGGTAAAAGCGTAATGGGCTTAGCTGTGCCAGCGATGGATGTAGTACGTGTTGGTTTTATTGGTGTTGGTCAACGTGGTAGCGGCCATGTTAAACACCTTTGCCATATAGACGGTGTTGAAATTAAAGCTATTTGTGACACTGATCAGGTGATGTTAGATAAGTCAGTTAACTATGTTGTTGAAAAAGGCTTGCCTAAACCAACGGCTTATACTGGTTCTGATAAAGCTTATTTAGACATGCTGGCTCGACAAGATATTGATATTGTGATCATTTCAACACCATGGCAATGGCATACACCGATGAGTGTTGAAACCATGGAAAGCGGTAAACATGCCTTTGTAGAAGTACCTGCAGCAACCACCATGGAAGAGTGCTGGCAGTTAGTTAATACCGCAGAGCGCACACAAAAGAACTGCATGATGATGGAAAACGTTAACTATGGTCGCGATGAGTTAATGGTTTTAAACATGGTTCGCAAAGGTATATTTGGTGAATTACTGCATGGTGAAGCAGCTTATATTCATGATCTGCGCTGGCAAATGAAAGAGATTAACCGTAGCACCGGTTCATGGCGTACTTATTGGCATACCAAAGTAAACGGTAACTTATACCCAACCCATGGTTTAGGCCCGGTTGCCCAGTATATGAACATCAACCGTGGTGATCGTTTTGACTTTGTTACATCAGTCAGTTCACCTGCACTTGGCCGCGCAGCCTATGCTGAACGTGAATTTCCAGCAGGTCACGAACGACGTTCGCTTAAGTTTGTTGCTGGCGATATGAACACCAGTATTATTAAAACAGTGAAAGGTCGTAGCATTATGGTACAGCACGATACCACCAGCCCTCGCCCTTACAGCCGTCATAATCTAATTCAAGGGACTAATGGTACTTTTGCTGGTTTCCCGAATCGTATTGCCCTTGAAGATGTACCACCAGCGATTGCAAAAGTGTATCAAAAACAATATGAAGCTGAGTTAGCTGCATGGGAAAAAGCGGGTTCGCAAGGCCGTAAGCCATATATACAAAACTTCCATAGCTGGGATCAAGATATGGAAAAATGGCGTGCCGAATTTGATCATCCTCTGTGGAGACGCATGGGTGAAGAAGCGGTTAAGAACGGCGGCCACGGCGGTATGGACTTCATTATGCTGTGGCGCATGATCTACTGCTTACGCAATAATGAGCCACTCGATCAAGATGTATACGATGCCGCAGCATGGTCATCCATCTTCCCGCAAAGCATGGCATCGGTTGCAGATAGAAGTAACAGCAAAACGATTCCAGACTTTACCCGTGGCGCTTGGCAAACTGGTAAGCCATTAGGGATTGTGTCTTAACACTTTCTTTTTTGGATAACTCAAAAGCCCGCACTTTGCCCTGCGGGCTTTTTTATTAATAGACAACGTTATTCATCCATATGATGCTTTGATGATCATTTATAGGGTTAATGAAAGACTCAGTACAAAGCGGCGACCAAATTGCTCGACTTTCATAAGTGATGAGGCGTCGTTTGTTTGCACCTCTCTAACTAGGCTCTTATCTGTGGCATTAAAAATATCAAACCGCAACGCAACTAAATCAGAGAAAAACCAACTGTAACTTAGGTCTACACTTGTAAAATCATCGACATAAACATCTGCATTATTTGATAAGTCTCGTTGCTCTAAAAAATCACTCCGGTAATTCAGGTTAACTGCGCTTTGCCATTTCTTTGCATTAAACAGTAAACGCAGATTTGCAGTTAATTCAGATACCCCTTCGATATCTGTGTTGTCGATTTGCTCCGCCGTTAATTTGGCGTCCAATAACTGACTAACACTCGATATCATTCGACTTTGCAGTAGAGCATTTGATAACACGGGTAGTTTCAAGTCAGTACTAAATTGCAGCCCACTAATTGCTGCTTGCCCATCATTATTGGCCTGTAAAGCAGGGTATTGCTGCTGTTGATAGGTTACGTTTTTGATTTGTTCAACAATAAAGTTATCGAGCTGATGATTAAAGGCCATCAATTGCAAACTACTCTCTTCTCCTGACCAACTGAAAGATAGGCTTGTGGTGTTGGCTACTACAGGCTCTAAAGCTGGGTTTCCTAATTCGGCATAGGGTAAACCGCCAGAATTAACATGTAGTTTAGGGTTTAAATCAGAATAGTTAGGCCGATTCACTGCACGGCTATAGCCTAAGCGAGCAAGCCATTGCTCAGACAACTGCCATTTGAAATTCAAAGAAGGTAACCAAGTAGAAATATTAACCTGCTCAGAAAGCTTTTCTAATTGGCTATTCTCATTAAGCTGATGCCCTAATGTTTTACTTTTTACATAGCTGTGTCTAAGTCCAAAAGCCGTCGTTAAGCTTTTAAGTTCTGGTATTTGCCATACACTGTGAATATAGCTTTCATAGGCAGTAAATTCGGTTTCATAACTATTTAAGTAATCATTGGCTTGCCGCTCGGAAAAAGGTAAATCAATATCATACAACTGTAAAAGGTCACGTTTTGGGATCAGCCAAGCTTGTGTAGGGTGTGACAGAAAATCGGCTTCAAATGCCGTATTTAATGGCTCTAACCAACGGCCATCAAGGGCTGGTAAATCAGTTAACTGTGTTTGCGATAAACTTACATCTTGACGAAGATACTGATGAGAGTGCGTAGACTTTACCGCGCCAAACTGTAAACTCGACAATCCCCAAATAGATGATATTTGCCAAGTGCCATCTATCCCCCATTCTGTTACTTCATCGTTTACTTCAATCTGGCGGCGGCTTAATTGTGATAACTGTGAGTAACTATCAACAAGAGCTAAATTACTGTCCAATTCGTAGTAGGCAAGCTGTTTTCCTGAAATAGAAATCTCTGCAGGTACAGCTTTTAATTCAACATGAGTTCGGGTGATTGGGGTTTGCGTTTCACTCAACGATTCACTGTGGCTGTAAAATGGACTTATTTGCCAGTGGCTGCCATCTTTTGCATACCATGTAGGTAATATTTGTAAGGTTTGCGTATGGTAGTAAAGGCCTGATTCTTCGCGTGAAGATTTACTTTTTGCCGCATTAAATTGCACCGTTTGAATACTGTTTTGATGCTCACCTAATATGGCTGTTGCATCATCACTTGATGGATTAATTGAGAGCCGGTGCTCATCGTAGGTAAAATCGGTGTCTGAACGAAGCCAAAGTGTATTTAATTCAAATCGCTGATTAGGCTGCCAAGCAATATTTGTGTAATAGCTTGCACGAGTTCTATCTTCATGTTCGATAGTAAGTGCTAACGTATCGGTGGGAACTAAGCTATTATTTTCAAGCCCTTGCCACTGATATGCTGCAGGTGCTCCACCATTATTTCCCCAATGCCACGTTTCAAATTGAAATTGCCTTTGTAAGCGGTTTTCGTAATTAAACTTAACGACAGCAGCTAACTTATTGTCAGCTGAAATAGTATTGGCAACTAAACCAAAGCTTGGTTGAAAGTTACGCTCACCTGCAAGGGCTGCACTGGTTAAGGTTACTTTTAGGTGATCATCATCAAATGAAAGCGGATCATCACTGATCAAGTTGACTGTCGCTCCAGCTGCTCCGCTAGGTAACCTTGCATCAGCGAGTTTATATACGGCAATATTGGAAAAAAGCTCGGCGCTGAATGTATCAAAACGATACTGCTGACCATATTGATTCGAGTTACGAACGTTTTCAGTATTTGCTAATCTGTGCCCATTTAACAAGGTTAATTGATACTCAGGGCCTAGTCCCATCGCATTAATATTAAGTGCTTCTCCGCGGTCTCTTGAGATACTTACCCCAGGAATTGCTTGTAGTGCTTCAGCCAAATTTTCAGCAGGTAGAAGAGAAAGCATTGTGCCGCTAGCAAAGTCAGCCTCACCAATGTAGTTTTGTTTTTGCTGCTGCGCGTAATCGGCACTTTGTTGATAATCGCGAGCATAAACCACAGAAGAAGCCTGATTGTTTTTATCACCTTTCACGGTCACCTCCTCTATATAGGGCTGTGACGGTGAGAGATGTTGTGTCTGGCTTGGTTTAGAAATAATAATGCCCGATGATGTTTGTTGCCAAATAAAGCCATGTTTTAGCAACAGGGCATCAAGGCTTGCCTCTAGACTAACTGTTCTAGGTAACGTAGCTGAGTTTAAGATAACTGAGCTTACTAGGTTGTCTGGATAAATAATTGCAACTTGGTACTGTTCAGCCAGATCATTAAGCGCTGTTTTTAGAGTGCTTTGTGCAGCAAACAGCTGCTTGGCATACAAAGCAAACAGCATCAAAACACAGCAGAAAATACGCCACATTAACTTACATCCTCATTGCTAGAGGAAAATATTGTGCCTATTTTCAATGAAAGGTTTATGACAACATCATGTCAGTTTTCAGCCTTTTTACTTAGCTCAATGCTATCGGGGTATTGGTTTACATCAAGTGCATTTAGCTGAGCGATGAGCTTTGCAGCACCAAGAATGTCATCAACAGCAAAGCGACCACTTACATGTATATCACTTGGTACATTACTTAATACCACAGGTTTTTCGCTATAACGATTTAACTGAAATAATGCATCATTGATAGACACGTTATCTAAGTCCAACCATCCTTGCTGCCAATCAGGTTGTGAGGCATTAAATTGCAAGACCTGTATTGTAGAATCACTTACTCGGGCACGCTGCCCTTTCACTAATTCAACGTGCTGCGTTCCATCTAAACTGGTTACTGAAACTTTACCATGAAAAACATCAACTAATGTTTCTCGCAATGTTTTGTCCACATTAAAAGCCGTACCAAGAACTTCGATCGTGGCATTGCCCGTATCAATTGTGAAAGGGCGCGATTCATCACGATGTACAGAAAAATATGCTTCGCCATTTGCTAAGGTTGCTTTTCGAGCATGACTATTCTCACTGAACTCAAGTTGCGTATTCACGTTCATTGCGACCTGTGTACCATCAGACAAATTCACTTGTTGTGCTTTACCACTAGTAAATTGTTGAACAGCTACAAGATCAGAGGACGATATGGGCGGCTGTTCATTCACTGGCATTAAAGTCCACATGAAAATAGCAAAGCATGCTGCTACAGCACCGCCCCCCCAAGAATACTGCGCTAAACGACGGCGTTTTTTAGCTTGTTCAAGTTGTTCATTCTGTTGTGCATCCACCAGCTCAAGCGCGGCTAATAATGCAGGGTCGTCCCAAATAGCCTTTTCTAGCGCATTATCAGATTCATAATCATGTTGGTGTGAAGAATTCATCGTTGTCTCAATTGCTGGTAATACTAATATGACGGATTAACTGTCATGACGGGGACATTCATGTACTAAAAAATACTCAGCCATGGCATTTTTCAGCATATCCATTGCCCGTGAAATATGTTTTTTAACTGCTTCTTCTGAGATCCCCAAACTACTTGCAATCTCAGCTCGTGTTTGGCCTTTAATACGGCGACGAATAAACACATCTCTGCGCAATGCCGGCATTTGCGACAAAACGCGCTGATAAAGTTCAATACGTTGCTCATATTCAAGTGCGGACTCAAGCGATAACGCCTCACTATGAGGCTCATGCTCTAAACTTTCTGGTGTTTTTTTCTGCTCACGGTGGTGATCTATTATCAAGTGCTGAGCCATCCGATAACCATATGCGAGCGGATTATCTATCACATCTAGGTGTTCTGATCTAAGTGCCTTGAGAAGTAGCTTCTGAAATAAATCATCCGCATCAGCACGCTCTGCCACTGCTTTGCAAAAAAAGCCTTTTAAAGCGTCTTGATTTGCTATGAAGCATTGTAAAAGTGCTCTGCTTTGCTCTGTGATCTTATTATCAAAGCCGTTAGTCATTGAAGGTAAAGACATATTTAAGTTAAAGGCTAGCTTATTTATCTGAGTATGACGTAAATGCTAGCCTAAAGGGGACAGCAGTTTGATGATCATTTCGTTACAGTTTTAAGTAACTATCGACTTAAAACTGTCATGAAAGCTTCATTAAAAAATAGGTCCCCTTCTTTGTTAATGCAGCGTCTTTAGAGGCGAATTTAAACCAAATATTGCATTTAACAGGAATTAACCCTCATGACTTACCGTGCATTTTCATTATCACCTTTAGCGCTTGCTGTTGGCTCATTATTAATTGCTCCCACCTACGCAGAAGAAACCCCAGAGCCAATGGAAGAAATTGTTGTCACTGGCAGCTACATAAAAAGCTTAGAAAAAGCGATTGATTTAAAACGCACTAATATTGGCTTCTCAGATTCAATTGTCGCGTCTGATATCGCAGATTTCCCAGAACAAAACTTAGCAGAAGCTTTACAGCGTATGCCGGGTGTTACGATTGAGCGTAATAAAGGCCTCGGTCAAAAAGTAAATGTACGTAGCTTACCGTCTGAATTTACCTTTGTTTCTATTAACAACCTTGCGACAGCCTCAGGCAGTGGTGGCCGTGATGTTGAATTTGATATGTTTGCGTCAGAAATTATTCAAAGTGTCACCGTTAAAAAATCGCCAACAGCCGCAGATGAAGAAGGTGGTATTGCAGGCTCTGTTGCAATTACGACTGCTCGCCCATTTGACTATGATGGTCGTCAAATAGTGGCATCGGTTGAAGGCGCATATAACGATATCTCTGAGCAAAGCGATCCTAAGTTTGCGTTTTTAGCGAGTAATACCTTTGGTGATTGGGGCGCGCTTGCTTCATTCGCTTATTCAGAGCGTACAAATAGAACAGATAGTAACTCTGGTATTGATTTTCGTCCTCTGTCACGTTGGACAGAAAAATCAGGTTCATCACAATGGCAATCAGACCAAACTGTTGACGTTTTAGAGCGCGATACGGGGATCACTATCAATGATCGCTTCGACAAAGATGAAACCAGCCGCGTTGTGTTTATAAATAAAGTCGGCGACAGAGCTTACTTAACTGAACAAGAAAAATGGGGCGCAACTTTATCACTACAATACAAACCGAGCAGTGAATTTAGCCTCACTTTTGATGCGCTACTGGGTAACTTTGATAATCATGAAGACCAGTATGATGCCGCGGCCTATTCTGCTTCAAGTATCAGTGCATTAGAAAAAATAAACAGTTACGATAACACCACCCTTGCAGATTATGGTATTACCGTTTTAACTGATGTTAACTATGCCGCAACGCAGCATGAGTTTTTAAGCAAAGAAAATAGTAGCGATACAGACTACCAGCAATTTAGCTTAACCCTTGATTGGATGATAGGTGACTGGGAAGTTTACGGTGTCGTTGGCTACAGTGGTGCAGATAAGTTAGCTGAGACAACTAATTTAAAGCACACTGCTTATGGCCCTACTCGCACTCGTTACACATCAACAGGCGGTGAAACCATTGCCAGCGATAACCCCGACACATTCGATATGTATAATTCTCCTGAAGCTTATACATTTGATTACTATGAAGTAAATCTTGAAGATATCTCTGATGACAAATATGCAGCTCAACTCGATTTTAGCCGCCATTTTCAACTAGATTTCTTCCCTGCATTATCAAAAGTTCAGTTTGGTGCGCGTTATACTGATAAATCAAAACAACGTAATTATGGTAGCAACCGAATCACAGGCCCTAGCGCGGGTGATTCATCGTGGGTAGGCACACGTACCTTAGCTGATAGCGAAATACATACTATTTCAGATTTAGTGTCAGGTGGTGAGTATTTATCTGACGTATCGTCTAAACAAGACTGGGGTCAAATTTCAAATAGCTATGCGCGTAATGAATTACGTTACGATGGTTTCGGCGTTGACTACGCACCAGATCAATTCTACGAAGTGTCAGAAAAAACCACCGCCATTTATGCGATGGCTGATTTTGCATTTGAAATTGGCACCTTACCTGCCACTTTAAATACCGGTGTTCGTTACATTGATACCAATGTAGATTCTTCAGGATATCACCAAGTGCAAGCTAATGATGGCAGCACAAATTATACGCCAGCACCTATCTCAAAAGAAGGTAACTATAAAGAAACTCTACCTAGCATTAACTTTAGCTTAGAGCTTACTGACAACTTACTATTCCGCGCGGCAGCATCAGAAACCTTTATCCGCCCTGCATTAACGGATATTGCTTATAAACGTACTGTGAGTTTAAGTGAATTTAAATACCGTGATGGTAACCCTGATTTAAAACCAACTTATGCAGATCAATGGGAAACCGGCCTAGAGTGGTATTTAGAAGAAGGTGGTTTACTTGCTGTTTCATATTTCGAAAAAGAAATTGAAGGCGTAGTGCGTGAATCTCTAACAGGTGTTGTTACTGATGTAACTAAATATAATGACAATGGTACTGTGGATGGCGTTTACGACTTTGATGTTTATCAAAAAGTAAATGCAGATGGTTCGTACGATGTAAGTGGTATCGAGTTCATTGCACAAATTCCATTTGCACGTTTTCACCCAATGTTACAGGGGTTTGGTATTAACGCTAACTATACGACGCTTGATAACTCACTTACAGGTGCCTCTGATTTAGCGATTCCAACACCACCAGAAGGCTTAGCTGACGAAACCTACAATATTACTTTCTACTACGAAAATGACAGCTTTGATGCGCGTATCTCATACAACTATAAAGACAAGTATGTAGAGTATATTGAACGCGATATGTACCCTGTTTACCGCGATGCCTACGGTCAAACAGATATCTCGTTAGGCTATCAAATAAACGACATGTTTAAAGTCACTCTTGAGGGGATCAATATCACAGATGAAGAAACAACGGGCTACACTATTGCTCCGGCTTTCCCAACTATGTATGAGTTCTCAGGTCGTCGCTTCTCATTAGGCTTACGCGGCAATTTCTAAATACATTATTGGGGCCTTTGTGCCCCAATTTTTTTCAGCAAGGTAACTTAAATGCGATTATTAACGCTATTTTCACTGCTTTTTGTGGCGCTTCAAACCTATGGCAAAGAGCTAAACACACAAATTGCATTTATTCCCGATGTTCATTTTCACGATATCTATGCTGACTTTAGCCAAAGCGGCTTTAAAGGGGTAAAACTAGATAGCCAAACCAAACCCGTTGCAATTCGCAGCATGAAAGCACAGCTTCACTCAACGCGACTTTTTAATGAAAACTACTTTGCTCTGATAGCGGCTTTAAATGATATTGCCGAACGCGGTGTGAAATTAGTCGCTTTGCCCGGAGATTTTACTGACGATGGACAGCCTGCTCACCTAAAGGGGCTAAAAGCATTATTAAATGATTACACAAAACGCTACGACATGCGTTTTTTTGCTATTCCAGGAAACCATGATCCTGTTAAACCTATAAAAACCGCAGCAGGTAAGTCTGACTTTTTGAACGATGAAGGACGCGAAGTTGCTATTTTTAGCCGAGATCATAAAAACTGTAAAGCGTCACAGACCGACACTTTGTTTTGCGATGATGGCATTGCTCATGGTGGCTATCAAGAGATAGTCTCTGCTATGGCTGATTTTGGTTTAATGCCTAGTAGCCAAGATTTGCTTTGGCAAACACCTTTTGCAAGTGATCATGCAGCCTTGTCAGAACGCCAATATCAACAGTGTAGCGAGGATAAAAAACACTGTGCAATGCTCCCCGACACCAGTTATCTAGTGGAACCCGTTGCTGGATTATGGCTTTTAGCCATAGATGCCAATGTGTATTTACCTGAGTTTAAAAACAATCAACTAACATTCAAAGGCTCTGGAAATGCTGGATACAATAAAGTACTTACTGAAAAACCATATTTAATAACTTGGATAAAGCAAATTGTCAGTGCAGCAAAAAAGCAAAATAAAACGCTTATTGCATTTAGCCATTTTCCGATGGGTGAGTTTTACGATCAACAAAGTGCATCGATTAAAGAGCTGTATGGCAGCGATGCTTTTCAGCTCACTAGAGAGCCAACTAACAATACACAAGCGACCTTAGCGGAAACTGGACTACGTTTGCATATAGGCGGCCATATGCATATGAATGACACCAGCTTGATCAAAACTGCAAAAAATACCCTTTATAACATTCAAGCTCCTTCAATAAGTGCATACCGTCCGGCGTACAAATTGGTCAGCATCATAGGCAGTGAAGCCAAAGTTGATACCGTACTTCTTGATTCTATTGCTGGCTTTGACACACTATTTCCTGCCTATGAAAAAGAATACAGTTACTTAGCAGAGCATAATCCAGATGAGAAATGGCTTGCGGATATCCTAGATAGTGAAGACTATCACCAGTTTACTTTGCGGCATCTCGCTGGCCTTACGCGTTGGCGTTTTATACCAAGGGAATGGCCGGAAAGTTTTAGAAGCGTGTTACTCTCATTCAGTTTCCACGAGCTATTAGGATTATACGAAAGTCCAATAAATAAGCCTTTAACACAACACTCTGAGCGCGTACTAAAAGGAGTCACTCTATTTGATTTTATACGCGATTTTTATTTACTCAGAAATGCAGGGACTTTGGCATTTGAAGACATTCCTACAACACACCTAAAAGCATACAAAGTCATGGCCCAGCAATTAAATACAATGGGGCAATGTATACCCAAAGATGTGGGGAAAATAGCACAAACCGTTGATGTTTGTACGCTACAGGTAGGTCTTAGCAAAGCGCTTATGATTTTTGAAAAGCTAGCAGATGGTGAAAACGATCGCTGCTTGATGATTGATCTAAACTTAAATGCAAACAAACCAGCAAAAGCATGTCGCCCTTAACAAAGACGGCACCTAAGTAGGTGCCATTTTTATTGTGCTTAGTAATTACTGAGCATGTGCTGCAGCACGGAAAATCGTGTTAGCTAACATTACATTCATACCTTCAAGGTAAGCACGATAAGTTGGTGATTGTGTAAAACCAATCACCATGCCTTTGCCTTGCGGTTGGTGAACAAGCAATGGCTTATACGCAAGCTGTGCTTTATTTTGCTGCCACAGATAACCACTTGCCAGCACATCGTCTTTAGCTGTGAACCATGCTAAGTTTTTACCTGAGTTAAGTTTTATTGGCGTGTAAATATCATTACCGTAAGCCACTGCAACTAAGCTTTTATCAACTCCAGCGGTTAACCAATGCTCTTGGTCTACTTCAACATTCGCAAGTACACCAGCTACATAGTCTGGCGATGTATGTGGCTCAATGCTCGCTGCTTTTAAATCATCGCGAGAAGTGAATAACTGCCCTGCCACTTTGCTGCTTTTATCATCGCTGCTGTCGGCTTTATCTTCTCGGTAAGCTTTCTCGCGCTTAACATCCAATAAACCGTAATCAGCATTTGTGGTAAAGCGGTTAGCATTACCGAGGGCAATCAACACGCCGCCGGCATCAACCCAGCTTTTTAAATTAGCCGCGCCCGATTTACCGAGTGCTTGCTCGTAATTACCTTCTGGTAAAATAAGCACTTGGTAATCACTTAAATCAGCCCATGCAAGCATTGGCGTACGAATCGCTGTGACGGGGTAACCAAGCTGTCTTTCAATAACAAAACGGGTGTTACCGGCGCTTAGCTCACTGATCGGTGCATCCCATGCAATCGCCACTTTTGGTGCGACCATTGGCACTGTTTTGTTACTACCAAAGCTTGGGCCTTCAATCACCCAGCTTGAGTCAACACCATTTACTATTGCACCTGTTTGCTCAGCAATTTGGCTAATTTTGCTGAGTAGGTCTTTATCGTTTAGGCGCTTTTCGATTACTAAGCTACCCGCGGGGTAGTTAGTTTTATCACCTAATACAAATGCTTGGTCAGCACTTTTCAGTTTAATGCCAGCTTGCAGTGCTGAGGTTAAAAAGCGTGCTGCAGCCGTATCACCCCAAGCAACAATATAAGCCACTGAGGCTTCAGGGTTATTCACTTTGCCAAGCAATGTGTCGTCGGCCTTAACCGCTTTACTGTCTGCGCTTACAGCACGACCACAGCTATCGCTATCAACATTAAACATCATTGGCAGTGACCAACCTGTTACATCGTAAATTTCATCATCCAGATTACGAGCTCGGCGTCTTTCTTGCTCTTTTACAAATGCCTCTGCCATATCTACTTGGTCGGTAAAGGTGGTACGCACAAATACCCCACGCGGCTGCGCGGTATCAATAAAATAGCTACCCGCTTTATACTTAACGCCACAGGCTTTGAAGTCTTCGGTTGCTTGCTTAACTTCAACACCATGCTCAGCCATTAAGGTTGCTAGTCTATGAGCGCCTTCACGGTTACTTTGCTTAGGTAAGATATACACACGCTCTTTGCTATCTTTACCCGAATCAATCGCATCGACTTGATATTGGTAAAAATCACCCAATAATTTTTCACGCTGATTGGCAGCCCCTTCGGCAGTTGAAATTGAGGCCACAAACTGACGTTTTACAGTATTAAAATAAGTGAGTAGCTCGCCGGTATTTTTCTCAAATACATGACCACGAGCTGAGCCTACTTCGTAAGTTGATGCTGATGCACCATAAAATACTGGCCAGCTATCACCGTAACCTGGATAAAAGGCATCAAAGATTTCACGGGTAAAATAATCAAAGCCAAACTCATCAAAATACTTCGCGTGATTTTGCCCAATCGCATCCATGTTAGCGATTTGAGTTTTCGTCATATGCGGATTAAATGGCTGAGCAGCCGGTGCAAAGTAGTAAGATTGGTCGCCGCCCATTTCATGAATATCAACCACCACTTGCGGTTTATACTTATTGATTGCAGCCACCCTACCTTTACTTTCAGGCTGAGTAAGCGCTAACCAATCACGGTTCATATCAAACAAATAATGGTTTGTTCGGCCTCTTGGCCATGGCTCATTATGCTCTGCACTTAACCTGTCTGCGCTGTGCTCAAGACCGACAGTTGCATAATAACGAGTAACAAAGCGCTCACGGCCATCAGGGTTTTGTAATGGGTCGATAAACACCACTGTGTTATCTAAAATTTTGCTGTTAACAGCATCATTCGGGGCTGCGAGTAAGTGATATGCAGTAAATAATGCAGCATCGGTTGAGCTAATTTCATTACCGTGCACGGCATACTGAAGCCACACAGACGTCGGTAAATTTTTAATTAGCGACTTAGCTTCTTTTTCAGAGGTAATACGCGGATCAGCCAAGGCTTGGGTGTTATTGGCGAGGGTTTCTAATGAGCGAATATGATCCGCAGTGCCAACCACTGCATAAACCAGTTCACGACCTTCCCAGCTGTTTGCGTACTTAAACACTTTAATACGATCAGGCGCAGCTTGTTCAAGGGCGCTTAAATAACGACGCATATCGCTGTAATTGGTAATGCGCTCACCTACATCGTACCCAAGCACTTGTTTAAATGTTGGAATTTGCTGATTGTAAGCGGTGCCCGGCCACATTGCTTCGGTATTCGTTGCACTGGCATTAAAGCTTGCCGTTATTGCCACAACACTGACTGAAATGGCGTTTATTATTTGTTTGGCGCTCATTATTTTTCCCAAGTAAAAGTATCTGCTTTGTACATTACAAAAGTATTGAAAATAAACAAATTAAAAACGTTAGACTGGCATAAAATAGAGACATAAAAAAACCGCAGCGATTGCTGCGGTTATTATTCACATAGCTTAGTTATTTAACTAAGGTCATTTCATCTAGTAGGTAACCTGCGTTATCAACTTCTTCCATTAACCAAAGCATGTATCGAATATCAACGTGAATTGCACGGGTGATCTTGGCGTTAAAGTACCAATCTTTGGTGATTGATTCATAAGTCGAGTCAAAATTAAGGCCTACTAATTCACCTTTACCATTCATTACTGGCGAACCTGAGTTACCCCCAGTGGTATCAGCGCTACTTAAAAAGTTTACAGGTACTGAGTTTACTTCAAGTGGTTTCGCCGCTTGTGGCTCACAACCAAAGCTGAATAAACTACAGCTGACACCTGGTAAACCTAAGTCACCGCGGTAGTACGCACCAAACGCTTGCTTTTTATATGCTTTAAGTACTTTATCTGTAACAACAAATGGTTTTTCACCTGTGTGTTTAGCTACTAAACCACGTAGTGATGTAAAAGGTGTTTTATACACAGCATCTGCTGCTGGGTAACCATCAACTTGTGCATAGCTTACGCGTAAAGTGCCATTTGCATCTGGGTAAACTGGCTTACCTTTAGCGTTGTTGAAAGCGATCACTGCTTGCATATATTGCGGACGAATTTCAGCTAAACGACCGGCCATTTCTTTTTCATCAGCTTCTTGTGCCATGTTGGTATCGTATAGGGCAACAGCAAGCTTTATGAATGGGTCGTTTGATGCTTCAAACTCTGCGACAGATTTACCAATCCAGTTAACGCGTGCTGCTACATCTGTAAGCTCAGTTTTAGCATAGAAAGACGCAATAATCGCTTCAAGCTCGGCTTGGGTAGTGGTATCTGTGATGCCTAAGCCGTCGTTTAATGCCGCAACTTGGGCTGCTTTATCTTGCGCTAAATAGTTACCTAAGTAGCTTAACCATAAGGCTTTATCGACCTCAGGCGTAAATTGCTTTTGCAAGCGCTCTAAACGGGCTTTAAGCATAGGAAGGTCGCGCTCTTGGTAACCCATTTCGCGCTCTGCATTAGGCTTTTCGCTCTCTTTTGCTAAGCGGTATAAACGAATCGCCGTGCTTAGTAAGTCTGCGCGTTTTGCATAATCAAAGTAAAAGTGACTTTGTTGCTGAGCATGTGCTTCAACTAACAATGCTTTCAATGCATGATATGAATCTGCGTAAGCTTTACGTTCATCACTTTGTGCAAACCAAGCTAGGTACTCTTGCTCTTGTGCGGCTTTAATACCCGGAATATCCGTTACTTTAAAGCCATCTTGTAAGCCTTCCAGTTTCTTTAAACGGTTGTTAGTGCTTTTTACACGAGAGGCGTATTTTACTTGTGCTTGCTCATCGCCTTTGCTTTGCTTGGCAATCACATCAAGGGTCATGTTGTAAGTATTAAGCAATGTTGGGTAATACCAACTCGCTGAATAGTTTACTTCGTCTGCAAGCTTATAGCGGCTAGTACGCCCCGGATAACCTGCCACCAGCACGCCATCACCTAAGCTTACGCCGCTGGTATTCACTTTTAAGAAAGATTTTGGCTCATAAGGTACGTTATCTTCGCTGTAATCAGCAGGTTTTCCATCTTTACCAACATAACCACGTACAAAGGTAAAATCGGCCGTATGACGTGGGTATTCAAAGTTATCGATGTCACCACCAAAGTTACCCAGCGCTTCTGCCGGGGCATACACTAAGCGCACATCTTTGATCATGAGTTGCTTGATCATGAAGTACTCTAAGCCATGGTGGAAATCACGTACCGTACAACGATAGTTAGGATCTGACTCACACTCGCTGATCAAGGCTTTGCGATTTGCTTGAATCGCTTCATAACGCGCTTTGCCGTGTAGATCTGCGGGTAAGTTACCCAGTACGCGCTCAGTGACATCATCCACTTGTTCAGTAACATACAAACGCTCTTGTGGGCCTGCAGGTAGCTCTTTTGATAAGTCAGCTGCTAAAAAGCCTTTGTCAATTAAGTTATTTTCTGGTGTGCTGTTATTTTGAATCGCGCCATAAGCACAGTGATGATTAGTTACCGCCAAGCCTTTTGGTGACACAAATGATGCAGAGCAATAGCCTAAACCAACCACTGCATTGAGTGGATACTGGTTAAGATCTGCCACTTGTGAAGCCGGTAATTCGATACCAACGCGGTCAAACTCGCTTTGTAATTGTTTTAATTGATGCGGTTGCCACTGCCCTTCATCAGCGTGCGCGCTACCTACAGCGACAACACCCATTAGTGCTAATGAAGTTGTAATCATATTTTTTTTAATCATGTTAATCCTAGTCAGTGCAAAGCACTATTCCATTGTTACCTGAAAAAATCGCGCTAAGACTACCATAACCTTGATTGAGTAAAGGGATATTGCGATTAACAACGATTAGGGAGTGAAAGTAAAAAAGAAATACCCCTTGCTGAGAGTCTGAGTGCAAGGGGTATCATTATTAATATGATTTATTAAGCATTTGCTTTTAAAAAGTCATAAAGCTCATCTTTTAGCACGGCACGTTGATGCTTCTTTTCATGCATGTCAGCATCTTCAATGGGTGAGTTTTGCAATTCAAGCTCACGGATTTCTTTATCCATATCATCGTAACGCTGCATCGTTTTTTTAAAATGAGCGTCAGTTTTCACAAGACTGTGGATTAATTCATTAAACTCTGGAAACTCATTTAACAACGAGTGTTTTTCACCTAGCATGGGCAACTCCTTTGACTAAAAATAAGGTTCAACTTCACTTTATCACTGCAACAAACAGAGTCAACGCAGCAACCTTGTCCGAGATCAATAATTACCACGATTCAGAAAATATAGCGTTTAAACTAGAAACTTTCCTAAAGCTTAGTGCTGTTAAAATCACGGCATATCAACGCGTATTTAATTTATATAAGAATAATTCCTAGACATAACTCATTGAATTGAGGATATAATAAAAATCTATGGAGGGGTTATGCGAATTGGAATCATTGAAGATCATCAACTGGTTAGAGATAGCTTTAAAAAACTATTAGAGCTACAAAGCGGGTGGCAAGTTATCATAGAAGCCTGCTCAGTCACTGAGGCAAAACTTGCTGTTAACTTAGAGCAACCGAATGTATTTATTGTAGATATTTCAATGCATGACAGTGAAAACGGGCTCGCATTTCTAGCTTATTTAAACACTCACTTTCCCGACATAAAAACCATTGTTGCTTCTATGTATGACTACGAGCCTTACGTTAGCAACGCCTTAAAGCTCGGCGCTCAAGGTTATGTTTCTAAACGCTCAGCATCTGAAGCTTTAATTGATGCGGTCAATTCAGTTATTAAAGGAGGGCGCTATATCAGTGAAGATGTGAAGTTTAATACCACTTCCCCTGCAAGCAAACTTTCTTTTTTAACGCCAAGAGAGAAAGAGGCACTTCCCTTATTTGCCAAAGGGCTAAATGCTAAACAAGTAGCGCAACAACTCGATATGATGCCCAAAACAGCCCACGTACATAAAACGAATATATACAACAAACTTGAAGTCACTAATTCATTTGAATTATTAAAAATTGCTATAGAGTCCGGGATGATCACACTTGATGAACTGGCATAAGCTCGTTTCAACAAAGTATTCTTCACATAGCTTTATAACTGAAGTATTTAACCAGTTATTGGTGTTTGCGCTTTACTTTTTAGCCTTATATTTATCCTCTTGGGTGAGCAATCATTTAGAAACCGTTGCCCAAAGTAGCGCCATTTACCTTCCTGCAGGAGTGAAGCTTGCATTTTTTGTTATTTTGCCTGTGCGCTTTTGGCCAATGCTTTGGATTGCTTTTCGAGTTTATGCGTCGTATTTAAGTGTCTATTACAATGGCGAATGGAGCTTTGATTTATTTCACGGTTTCTTCCAAGAGTTAACTTATATGGCTATTGTCTACAGCTTTAAGAAAAGCCGCTGGCCGCCAAAAGTTACCTCTAATTCAGGTTCTTTGTCGCTAATTCTACTTGCTGTTATTTCAGCTTCTTTAAAATGGTTTTTATTTTCGAGCGCCTTTGAATTCACAACCTGGTTAGAAGGTAAGCAAGTATTACAATATCAACTCAATATGACTTTAGGTGACTTGACGGGGACATTATTAGTCACTCCGGCATTATTGTTACTAAGCCAAAGTTATAGCCGAATGCTTTCTCGTCATCATGCGGTTATTTTATTAAGCTTATTAGCACTAGCATTTCTTTATATAGTAAGTTACCTAAACCACTCGGATCTTTACCCCTTACTACGCCTTTGTTCACTTCTACCTGTAATCTGGTTCTCTTATAAATTTGGTATTAAAGGAGCGATAGCAAGTGCTGTGGTAAGTAATGCTCTGATCGCTGCACAAGCTGGCATCACCCAAGATGCGACCAATACTTACATTAGCCAATTATTTATCCTCGCTAACTCAGTAACTGGCTTACTAATAGGAACCGCCACTAACGAATTAAAGATCAAAAATAATCAGCTACAAGCCAGCAACGAAAAACTCACTGCGCTTCTTGAGAAAAATAAACAACTTGCTAAACGTATGGTGACTGTGCAAGAAAATGAGCGAAAGTACTTGTCTCAAGAACTTCATGACGAATTAGGCCAAAATCTAACAGCACTTAAAACTGACCTGACGGTACTGTCGATAGCGCAACAAAATAATGAAAATGCCCTCGTAGAAGGCCTAAAAGAAAATGCAAAAGCAATGTATGACTCTGTCTATCAAATTATGCATCACTTAAGACCTAGAGAGCTTGATGAGCTTGGGCTAGAGCAAGCTCTTAAAGAAGGACGCTTTAACTCTCTGCTAAGTAAAGCATCGATCAAATACGTAGCTGAAATAAACTTAAGTTCAGCAATATCAGATGAACACCAAACAGCTATTTACAGAATTTGCCAAGAAGCGGTTACAAACTGCGTCAAACACAGCACAGCCACTGAACTAAGGCTTAGCTTAAACACTCACGAACAGTATATACGCCTTACTATTACGGATAATGGAAAAACCAAGACCACACAGCAAGAGTCTGGTGGCTACGGGTTATCATTCATTGAAGAGCGAGTTATCGCTCTTGGCGGCACATACACTGTTACTGAAGTAGATGGATTTAAAATTGAAGTGTACTTTGATATTTGAATACTTACACTTACCTTAAATAAACCTGCTTGGTGAGATACTTTTTCTTATTATTCGCAAGCTGTATTTCAGCTTGATTACCAATAAGCTGTAACAACAAACCATGCGCTATTTCCTTTTCACCCAACTTCGATTTAACAACAACTTCTTTACCAATTGCACCTTGCAACCTCGGTTTAGGAAAGCTCGCTTTAGTTACAGGTTTAAGCCCCTCATTTTCAACAAACAAATTTAGACAATGCTGCTTAGCGGCACTGATCCATTCATCATGGGACTTAACAATATCAACGTTATTTAAAAAATGGATCAACGCGCTATTTCGACTACTAAATTCACTCGAAACATCAGACATATTTTTTACTTGCGCCCACTTACGAATAACAACGTACTTGCCTTGCTTGAGCCTTGCTAAACTCGTCGATGCACCCGTCATCCGGCTATACCATTCAATTCTGTAACAAGAAGAGCCCAAGCTGTGAAGGAGTATAGTCGTATTGCCAAACTCCCTAGTACTTCCCTCAATAACACTCATTTTCAATCCTTTAAGCATAAGTAAATTTTATACAAAGGATATAAAGAACAAGCCGTTATAGTAATGAGAGACTTTCTTAGTATGGCTAAGAAAAATTCCTAGTTTACTAAGAGTGAGAAACGACTTAAGAGCAGGTAATTATGATTCAGTTTTAATGTGAACACAGTGGATTTTATTTGAGAAAGTAAAAAGCCTTACCCTGCGCTCATATACAAAAGCCTATGGCACTTACCACAGGCTTGCAGAAGATTAATATTTAAATTGATTAACCAAGCTTCTTAATTGCTCTCCTAATCGAGCGAGACTTTGACTCACTTCCATACTTTCTTCAGATGCTTCCATTGTTTGCTGAGAAATTTGCACAATAGAATTGATGTTTCTATTGATATCTTCCATGGTTGTGGTTTGCTCTTCAGCAGCTGTCGCAATTTGCGTATTCATATCGTTAATCGTATCCATTGACGAAAAAACAACATCAAGCGACTGACCAGCTTCTTGTGAACTTGCTACTGAGGAGTTACCAAATTCTTTGCTTTGTTTCATTGCGTCTACTGCTCCTTGAGAGCCTTTTTGTAAACGCTCAATCATCGCGTTTATTTCTGCTGTGCTTTGCTGTGTTCGCGCTGCAAGCGAGCGAACCTCATCTGCTACAACGGCAAATCCCCGGCCTTGCTCTCCTGCTCGAGCAGCCTCAATTGCCGCATTTAGCGCAAGTAAATTTGTTTGCTCCGCAATGCCGCCTATTACATCGAGTACCTTACTAATTTCAACCACATCAGTGGCTAACGCCCCAATTACTTGAGAAGACTTCTCTACTTCACTGGCTAGCTGTTGAACAGAAGAAATAGATTGCTGTACCACACTTTTAGCCGCTTTCGTTTCATTACTTGCTTCATCGGTTGACTGCGCCGCATTTGCTGCACTACGCGCAACTTCTTGCGCAGTCACTGTAATTTCATTCATTGCCGTAGCAACTGAATCAGTCTCTGTACCTTGTTGTAATATAGCCTCTTTTGAACGGACACTTATATCTCTTTGCCTATCTGTTGAATCAACAATTTCGTTGGTAGCAGTCGAAATTTCTTGTACCAGAACTTGCACCTTATAAACAAACTGATTAAATGCTCTAGCTAACTGCCCGAGTTCATCTTGCGATGATGCGTCAACTCGCTGAGTTAAATCTCCTTCCCCTTCAGCGATACTCTCCATGCTATTTAATAAAGTGTCTATTGGTGCTAATACCGTTTTATAAGAAACGATCAAGACAAGAGCACCGATGACAATAGCAATGGCTGTTAAAGACAGAATGCCAAAAAAAGCTTGATTAAGAACTTCTGCCGCTTTTTCATCTGCGTTGTCTGAAAAAGCATCAGCCTCTTCGGCTATCTCTTCAAAATAAGCATCGGCATTATCAACATCAACTTCTAATTCTTCTGTTAATTGATCGGCAAGCGCTTCTGCTGATAACTGATCTCGATAAGAATCAAATAAGGCATCTTCATTATTTGCGCTAGTTACCCAATTATTAAATGAAGCGATCAGTACTTTTGCATCTTCCTTATCTTCGTCTGACTCAGCTAAATTAGTAAGCACAGTAAAATATTCATCAGCTTGTTTAGCTAGGGCTTCAAATTCTTTTTGAATATTAGGAAGGTTAGCTGGGTCTTCCTCAGCTAAATACTCACCCGAGGTATCCTGCATTTCAATAACCAAACGCTGTAACTTTAAAGCGGCTTCAACAACTGGGTAGTCACTTTCAAATAAAGAACCAAGCACATCATTCACGGCACTCGCAGAGCCGCCTCGAGCGACAAGCGCATCGCCTTCATCTTCTGCTTTTTGCATTTCTTCTTCATTTTCAACTGCAAATTCATCGAGCATACTGATCAGCTTTGCACCTGAACTATCAAACTCATCGAGTAATTTCTCAGAGATGATTTCTTTTTCAAGTTCAATTAGCTTCTGTTCAGACATTTTTAGCGCATGAGATAAAAACTCATCTTGCTCGGTAGACGCTTTTTTTATTAACGCTACTTGCTCAGGTTTACTAATTAAAGTGAGTAGCTCTTGCTCTGTGTCATCAAATAGCTTTGCTAGCTCTTTAATTTCAGCGGTTCGGGCTTTTAATTCGGGGATTTCTTCACTTGCTAAGATCTCGTTAGCGACTTTTGCGGACTCCCACAAATTTGCAATCAAATCATCCGTAGTTTCCATCACTGGCACAACTTCATCACTGAGTTGATTAAGCTGATTTTCAAGCTGATTAACGTAATACAAAGAGAGTATTCCTGATAACACGATCAGCATACACATCAATGATAACCCTGCGCTTAGCCTACCTTTTATGGTTCCTAGCATGGACTGAATCATAATCTTAACCCCTATATTAAGACCTTACAGGTAAATACATATTTCTATCGTTCGCGCCGTAATAGCGACATATTACTCAGTCAATAATCTTCAGACAGAACCAACACTTCACAGGTGGGCATTAGGTAGTTTTTTACAGACTTAAACACTGTTGCAGCATGCACCTACAGTAATAAGAACTGTGCAGCCACTAATAAATTGCCATCATATTAAGAATAAAATACTAAATTAAGTTGTGAGATTAAGCTTAGTACAAAATCGAAAATATGTAACAAAGCATTAACTTAATTCAGTGGGTGATAGATTATGCTGTTTTTAAACGCAATAGTGAGTTAGAAATCAGAGTTTGCTCTACTTAAATAGTCATATTTCTCATAAAGAATACTGAATACAAAAGGATTTTTGCCAGTATGTTTGTGTTTGCCAGCTCGACTATCGTAGCCGTATGTAAGGCAGAATAGGCCTTTAAGCCTATTCTTAACATTAATAACGCTCTTTTGAATACTCAAGCAAGTTTAAGAGAGCTCTACTCAACCTAGCCGTAGACTGATTTTGGCTTCGTTCATTCGAGAAGTTTTATATTATTTACTCGATTTTTATACTCATAACTTTGAGTCTTTGTGCTATCAGTCTAACTTATCGGCTAAACTTACAGGTAACTCAAAGTCAGTAAACTGTTGTTTAGCAATGTTAAAGTGTCGTTTTGCTTGCTGCTTATTCCCTATTTCTAGATAGGTACTGATCATGTGAGTTGCATACTGTGGATGTTTAAAATACTCGGCAATCTTTTCCATTAACTGTAGTTCAAGTGCTTTATCTTGAGCCGTTTGTGCCAACTTATATCCATATAATCCATATAGTGCTAAATACATGGTGTCGTAGCGAGCGGGGTTTTTACTCATCGCGATATCTAATTGCGACACCCCCATGCTACGCGCCATTGCGATTAACTCCATGGTCGCTTCATCTTTAAACGCTTCACGAGCAACGGGGGTGATACCGATGGTAATTAAAAGCGCTTCCGCCGCTTTCGCCACTGAGGTTGGGTTTTGCGCGGTGATCAAATTGCCGTCACGCGATACAAAAGGCAGCATAGGGCTATTTGCAATAAAGTGAGCACCACGCGCTTCAAGCTCGGTTTGAACGATCATTGGGTACTTATCTATGTTCTCTTTTTTAAAAGCGTGATCTTCTAAATATGTAAAGCTATTTACGTATTTATCAGCAACAAAATACCGACCATCATCCAGTTGTATATTTACGAGCGCAGCTGGGCCATGGCATACAGCGGCAATCGGCGTATTAGTCTTAGCGAACTTGGTGATCCAGCGTTGAGTATTTACATCGAAAGGCAAGTCAAATACAGCGCCATCCCCACCAACAATAAACAGCGCATCGTAGTCATTGTCACTTGCACGCTCTGCAGATAAGGTATTAGCTAACTTATCAAGTCCTGACGTTTTGGTTTTGAACTCGCTAACATGAGTAAGCTTATCCTTATTATTTTTGACCAAAACTGCACCGCCCTTAGGTGAAACAATGTCTATTTCGACATTATTGCGGTGAAAAATAAGATAACTTTGCACCAACTCCTCTAGGTCGTAAGATAAAGCAGGGTCACTATGTCCGTGGCCAGAAATTAACATCGCTATTTTTTTACTTGGCTTTTGCACCTCAACTGATGTGGCTGCTTTTGACTGAGAAGGTAACAACACACTCGTAAGCATGATGATGCTGCAAGTTATGATTATCAGAACGTTTTTCATAATATATCTCCTAGTTGATGAGATAAATTTTACGTTCTGGTGTGTCGCGCTTTTGTGAAGAAAGTTGATTTATTTTTACTATTTAAGATTGATAACTACCGAAAAACGTTGCTGCTCAGTGTCTATTTCAACATTCATAGTCCATCCGCATGCCGTGCAAATACGCTCAATCAAACTTAAACCTTGGCCAATACCTGTACTATTAGCGGCTTTACTGCCACTTGATGTAAGGTTTAGCGGTAAGGGGTGTGCAAAGTAATTGGTCATTCGAATACTTGATTTGCTAATGCGCAGTTGAACATCTTTTTCACTTGCATGAGCAACGACATTCGACAGCAAATTGTTCACTAAGATTTCAAGCAAATTACGGTTGGCAATAATCACCTCGTCATTAGGCATATCAATTTCAAGCTCAAGCGATAGACCCTTTTGCGAATGGTTCAATGCAAAATGATTCAGTACACAGTCTTCGATAAGCCGGTTGAGTGACACTGATTGCGCGATAGAAGATTCATTTCGTGCAAGCGCTAACAACACATCTGTTGTTTGGGTTAGCTTTTGGGTTGCACTGCGCATTTGTTTTACAGCCTGCTCAGAAAAGTATATTTCATCGCTTTGCTGCTCTGCTAGTGTGGCACTATCAGAGCCTAAACTAAGGGCATTTTGCAACACACTGATTGGTGTCCTAATTTCATGACTTATATCTTTAGTAAAGTCGCGCTCTCTGGCGAGTGCATCATTAAGTTGCTTAAAGCTATGTTCAATCGCATCAGCCAACTGGCCAACTTCATTATTTGGCATATGCTTAATAGACTGCTGAAACGCTGCTTCACCTCCTTTTTCTAATTTTTTCACTGTGTACGCTAACAATTCGAGCGGCTTTGCTATTTTCCGTCCCATTCGCCAGCCTAACAAGGCAACCAAACAACAAGCAATAACACTAAACCCAACCAACCACACAAGCATGCCTTTAAAATAATCTCGGCTTACTTCAAACCTTGCTACATCAGCAAGCAGCACATACTCATTGTCACCTAAATAAAATCGTGTCAGGTGGTAAGTTTTTCCATCAGCAAGACGATACTCAACACGATTTGGCTCACTCTTCACTATTTCTCTTATCTCTGTGGGTACTTGCTGCCAACCTTTAAACAATTGATATATTTGTTTATCTGATACATCGACTTTTCCAGTCATGTGATAATTGTGCTTAATGCTACTGGCCTGCTGCGCGACAAGACGATTGAAGATATTATCTTCAATCACCCAGGAGTAACCTAGTACGAAGATGCTGTAAAGGAGTGTTAATGTCAGCGTGATCGCAAACACCAGTTTAGTAATTGCATTAGAAATATGAGTGTTTGCTTTGTGCTTCATTGCATTTCTTTTGGTCATTTAGCGATAAGTCTGAAGCCAATACCATGGACCGTCTTTATTATCGGGGTATCAAATGGCTTATCTATGGCGTTTCTTAAGGTATACATATGGCTTCTAACCGCATCCGTTTCTGGTGCATCTGAACCCCACACTTTTTCAACGATATGGCGTTTACTCACCGCATTAGGATAGGCTTCAGCAATAAGACATAATATTTCAAAGTCTTTACTTGATAGTTTGATTTCCTGCCCCTGACGTTCAACCTCTTTGGTACTAATATTTATTTTTAACTCACCTATTTCCATCACTTTTGTTTGATGAAGCTTATTGCGACGGGTAAGAGCGAGGCAATGTAAAAAAACCTCTTCAAGAACATAAGGCTTTGTTAAGTAGTCATCAGCTCCCGACCCGAACCCTTCAATTTTATGCTCTATACTGTCTCGAGCAGTTAACATCAAAATAGGCACTAGAGTATCGCAGGTTTGCTTAATTTCTTTGCAAACCTGTATACCATCCATATCTGGCAACATTAAATCTAGCACAATCACATCATAATTATGTTCTGCTGCAAGCCTAATCGCATGCTTTCCTGTTGCGGCATAATCAACCAAAAAACCTTTTTGCTCTAAAAAGTCACAAAGCTGAATAGCGATATCATGTGTATCTTCTACGACTAATACTGAACTAGTGCGATGTGTCATCGTGTTACTCAACTTCTTGTTCGCATTGTTGAAGCTCTCCGCTTAGTAGCAAGCCGATTAATCTAAGTGCTTTATCTTGTTGGTTAGCATTAGTAAATGCATAGGCATTATCTGCTTGCACATGTTTGCAGGCATTTAAATTGTAGTCGCTTAAACTGTAATGTGGTGTAACACCACGACGTGCCAATTCGCCATTAGGTCTAACTAGCATTCTTGTTGTTACATATGCACGTAACTCTGAGTTAGGTAAGTTAAACAGATTCCCTTGAGCAGACTGATTAGCATACCCGCCGGTTGTCTCACCTACCAAAGTTGCAAATCCATTGTCTTTTAAAGTGGTGGCTAGCACTATTGATGCTGAATAAGTCACAGGCCCAATTAATAAAAAGGTGTCGCCATCAAAGCGCTGCGCTTTATTTATTGGTGATTCCCAATCATCCCAATCAGTTACCACAATATCACCAACTTCTCCTTTGTTGTTGAACCAGCCTCTATTCTCTTCATTTAACTTTTCTTTAAGCTTTGAAATTAACCTAAAAGGTTTGTCAGCTAAATACCGTGATAAATAAGTAACAGTATCTGTATTGCCCCCGGGATTATCGCGAATATCGATAATCAGTTGCTTCACGTTTTGCTGTTTAATCTTACTAAATGTTTGATCAATAAAGCGCTCAAACTCACGTGGCTCGATATCGAAATGGCCTAAATAAATAAACCCAACATCATTAGACAACTGCTTGTAATAATGTGCTTTATCTGAGTAACTGGCAACAAATCCTTGTGCTTTTTCATCTACTTTAGGCCACTTTTTTTGAGATTCAAAGTGAAAGGCTTTAATCCCCTCAGGGGTGGAAACTTGAACCTCAAAGTTATCTAACCAACCGTAGCGCGCCCATAAAGCGATTCCAAACCTCATCGCCACAGCGTGCTCACGCAATAAAGCGGTTTCGCCACCAGCATAGAGCGCCAGCTGTGATAAAAGAAGGTCTGCATTTACACCATTAATTGAGATTATTTCTGACAGGATAGGAATACGCTGTTCACCTAAGCTATACGCGTGTTTAAGCTGCAGCTTGCCTTTCTCATTAACACTTACAGCAAGTGGAAACGTATTATGCCCTGCTTCACGCAGCTTATTTAATTCTTGATAAGGCCATATGAGAAATGAATGTCCATCTTGAAAATAGGACGTTAAGCTACCGACCACTCGATAAAACTCCACGCGATTAAGTGGCTTGTTTAGGCTTGCTTTAAGCTGTTCAGCTTTGGCTCTTAGCACAGCTAGGTTTGCATATTCCTCTATGTCAGGATGGCGCTTGATCACCCCCTCTAACAAAGCATCTATATCAGCCTTCATTTGTGCGACCGAAAGCTCTTGCAACAGCAACCGCTCACCTGAGAGCTCAGGGAAAATATCTAAATGACTTTGTTTACAGCCACTAAGAAAAATTAATGTCAAAATAAATAATATTAACGTCTTCATGAAATAACCTGCTTTATAGATATACAGTGAATTTATCAAATTTAGTGTGAAGACTTTGTCGTAGTATTTAAGCGGATTGTTCAGCAGAAGATTTTATTTAGGAAGACTCTGGCAAGTGCAGCTCTTAGCACTGATATGACAGTCCTTCGAGCTCAACTGTAAGGCTAATGTGTCATTGCTCCATCGCTTTGGAATGAGTTTAAGCCTGGTATATATGACTAACTAGTTAAAAACAGTATGTTTTTTGAGATTTAATAGCGTCTTAAAACTAGCCTATTTCATCAATAAGAATTACCCCTTTTTCAAGAGCTAGTTTAGTAATTTGAATTTGCGAAGTTAAGTTCAGTTTACTCATAATGCTTGCACGATGAACATGAGCCGTTTTAGGCATTATATCAATCAGTTGTGAAACTTGTTTCGCATTAAAGCCCTGTGCAAGTAGCTTAAAAACTTCTAATTCTCTTGGCGTTAATTTGTTTAATACACTGTCAGTTTTTTGAGGTTTTAAGAAATGCGTGTTAATTGAAGGGCTTAAAAATAGTTGGTTTTTAAAGATAGAATGTATTGCTGTTATTAACTCTTCAGCTGCATCTCGTTTCGATAGATAAGCATCAACACCTATGTCTAACGCTCTTTGAATGTAAGATTTTTCCTCGTACATACTCAAAATTATACGCCTAGCACCTGGTAGCTTCTCGCCTATTAACTCAGCTACTTCTAACCCATTTCTATCTGGTAGCGAAATATCAATAACGCAGCAATCTATATCAATATCACCTAAGTTTTGTAGACACTCATTGTAGCTACTTGCTTCAAAGCTAACTTGCCAATCAGGATCTTCCTCTTCGATGAGAGCCCTAAAACCCTCTCTTACCATTTGATGATCGTCAATAAGTGCAAATTTCATAACAACTCCATGTATTGATTAATCCCCATTATAACGCGGTAAAAACGCACTCAGGTAAGAAAAATTCTTATAAGCCTAAGAAAAGTGGAAATAATTTTATTGTTTATCTCCTTGTAAGCTTACCCAAAATGACAAGGAAATAGCCATGAAGAAGATCGCAGGGGAAACAAGCCACTTTCACAACATCACCGTATTACTACATTGCATTGGTGAGTCAAATTATCGTATTGAGTGGACAAGTAAAATGACAAAAGGGTCTACTAACCTAGTCAAAACAGGTAAAAATAAATATGTAGTCATGCGTAAATGGCCAGAATCAAAAGCCTTAGCTAATGTTACGGCTAACTTTACTTCACGAAATGCCGCGTTTGTTCATTTCATTAAAAATGTAGACATAATCAAAAGCAACGATGAGACCATCAATAAAGCAAAACAGCAATGTTTAGATTATTTTACTCAGTGCGAGCATATCAAGCCGGTAACCAAAACAGCTTTCCCGAAACCACGCTTGCAAGGAGCTTTAGGTCGTGAAGTAATTGTAAAGCATAAGCGTAATATGTCAGATATTGCAAAAGGGCATTTATTACAACTTATTGGAAATAAAGCTGAAATTCAAGTTACACAACGTTATACTTTGTGTAACCCTAGCGCCAAACAACAGTTTGATACGACGCAAGTTTACATATTATAAAAAGGTTATGCTTACTCATGGATAGAGTTTTCAACAAAAGTTACTTTGTTCCGCTAGCCCTCAATTTGAAGAGCACACAGCGCAGTGACATAGTAAAGTTTGTACTGTTTTCGTGCTTAATAGTTTTAATAGCACCAGTTATCGAAAACAGCCTATATTTGCTTTCTTTTAACTATGTAGTGTACGAGGACTTTGTTAGTTGGTACTTTCCGGTTGGCTTCAGAGTAGTTTGTTATCTGTTTTTTCCTTTACGTTATTGGCCTGCATTAGCTGTAGGTTTTACATTAGGACAAATCAGTTATGTTTGGTATTTTTATGATGTTCCTCTTGATGATATCCCCTATAGACTTGTTAGCTCTGCATGCCGAGAGTTTTTGATTCTTACTCCTCTTCTGCTGGCAAAGCTTTTCAAAGTTCGATTAGATATTCAAACTGTTAAAAGTGCTGTTACAGTATTATTTATTGCAATTTCATATCGCTTTATACGATCAATGCTCATTATCTTACCGAGTGATAGCCAAAATAAGTACCGGCTTATTGCTGATGAAGATCGTTTTGAAATGATGTTAGCCCATCAACTTGGCGGTATCATAACGACACTTATCATGTTGCTTTTCGCGTTTCATGCTAAAACAATTTACCAGCAATTAAATAAACTCATAACTAAAGAGGTTAGTACGCTTTTAGTGCAGCTGTGTTTTTGCCTCACTGTTTTCATTGGGGTTTACCTGTTTGAACCTAAATCACTCTACCTCTTGCGAATGCTCGCTATATTTCCGTTGATATGGTTTAGCTATCGATACGGGGCCTTAGGGGCTCTGAGCTATGCAAGTGTAACTGTTATATCCTTACTCATTAACGTCTATGGTGTGAATGAAACCGAGTTACTCCTGACTACGCAACTTTACATAATAAGTTACAGCGTTCTGGCTCTTTTGCTCAGTGCATTTGTTACTGAATTAAATAAGTCTAAATCCGCATTATTAGAGCAAAATAAAGAATTAATTGAACTTAGTACGTTAACTCAAAACTTAGCAACTAAAGTTGTTAATGTTCAAGAATCTGAGCGAAGCCAGCTTTCACAAGAATTACATGATGATATAGGTCAAAACCTGACAGCTTTAAAAACAAATATTGCAATATTAGAAAAGAAAACAGCCAACCATAACGAGTTAGCATCGACAATTACAAGACTCCAAAACGTTTCAAGCCATATGTATGACTCGGTATACAGGTTAATGCACTGGCTGAGACCTCGTCTATTAGACGAATTAGGTTTAGAAGCAGCATTAAAAAGCGAGTTATTCTCTGAGCACCTAAATGAAGCTGGAATAGCTTATCAATGCAAAATAAGTGGACCGATAGATAGCTTAAATGATGATTTTAAAATCGCCATCTTTCGCATTTGCCAAGAGGCATCAACCAATGCTGTTAAACACTCTCTAGCCACTGAGTTTTCAATCGATATTACTTACCAAGAAAATGAACTTGAGATAATTATTTGTGATAACGGCATAGGCCTGCCTGAACATAAAAACTCAAATTCTAAAGGCGGGTTTGGTGTATTAGGGATCGTCGAGCGTGTCTCAGTACTCAAAGGTAAAACTCAGTTTAAAAATGGTGAATGTGGTGGTTTAACAATAATGATAAATTTCACTATTTAGCATAATGGTTAGGCCACAATAGCAATCAGCTCTAAAAAGCAAAAAGCCCGTAGATTCACTACGGGCTTTAATATGATTTGGTGAGTCAGCCAATAAGCCGCTGTTTTGTATGCGCGGAGTGGATTTTCTTTTAGAAAACAAAAAGCCCACAGTTTTCACTGTGGGCTTTCTTTAATTTGGTGAGTCAACCAGTAAGCCGCTGTTTTATATGCGCGGAGTGGATTTTATTAATTTTGTGTCCATGTAGATAGCAAAAAGCCCCGCATTGCTGCGAGGCTTTTTATGTAATTTGGTGAGTCAGCCAGTAAGCCGCTGTTTTATATGCGCGGAGTGGATTTTCTCCGCCTAAAAAGCAAAAAGCCCGTAGCATTCACTACGGGCTTTAATATGATTTGGTGAGTCAGCCAGTAAGCCGCTGTTTTGTATGAGCGGAGTGGTTTTTCTCCGCCCTAAAAAGCAAAAAGCCCGTAGCATTCACTACGGGCTTTAATATGATTTGGTGAGTCAGCCAATAAGCCGGGTTCTGTCGTGGATAATCATTCGTCTAGGCCATAAATCGCTCTATGGCTCAAGCAACCTACCCGGTTCCAACGTGGGCCACGCCATAAGGAACCCTATTTGGTCTTGCTCCGGGTGGAGTTTACCTTGCAACCAACTGTTACCAGTGGCCCGGTGCGCTCTTACCGCACCCTTTCACCCTTACCAACCGAAGTTGGCGGTCTCCTCTCTGCTGCACTTGTCGTAGGCTCGCGCCCCCCAGCCGTTAGCTGGCACCCTGCCCTGTGGAGCCCGGACTTTCCTCCCCCTGCGCATTTTCGTTGCAGGCAGCGATTATCTCGGCTGACTCGGCGCGCAGTATACCTGAGCGCGCACGTCTATGCAGTAAAGAATTAGTCTTTTTCGTCAATAATTGCTTTATAAAGTGCGTTTTTCTTCAAACCAAAATACTCAGCCACAACACCACAGGCTTTTTTCAGTGGCATTTCGGCTTCGAGTAAACCGAGCATGCGGCGTGCATCTTCTGGAATGTCGTCACTTTGCTTTGCTTTACCCGGTAACATCAATACGATTTCACCGCGCTGCTTAGTTGGATCATCCGTTAAAAACTGTTTTAACTCGGCAACCGTGCCATTGAAAAAAGTTTCGAAGGTTTTGGTAAGCTCTTTAGCAAATACCACTGGCTGCTCTGCACCGAGCGCTGCTTCTAAATCATCAAGGCTCGCCATAATGCGGTGGGTACTTTCATACATGATGCTAGTAATACCTGAGTTAACCGCTTCGATAAAAAAGGTCTGCCTTGCTTTACTCTTTGCAGGTGTAAAACCAATAAACTGAAAACGATCTGTCGGTAAACCAGAACAACATACAGCGGTAATTGCAGCACACGCTCCCGGCACTGGCGTAACATGCGCGCCTTGTTCACGGCATAAATTGACCACCGCATAACCAGGGTCGCTAATCAGTGGCGTGCCGGCATCAGATACCAGCGCAATGTTCATTCCTTGCTCTAGCCAGTCGACAATTTGTTGCGCTTTTTGTTTCTCGTTGTGGTCATGTAAAGCAAAGGTTTTTGCTTTGATATTAAAGTGGCTTAACAACTTTCCTGTGTGACGAGTATCTTCAGCGGCTATTAAGTCAACCTCAGATAGGGTTTGGATGGCACGCTGGCTGATGTCATCAAAGTTACCAATAGGCGTGGCAACAATGTAAAGAGTGCCGATTTTATCTGAATTGTCCTCATTTAACATTGAGGTCTCCTGCGTCAGTCAGTAATATAAGCAAATCGCGTTAACGTATTGGGAAATCATTGTGCGACTTAAACTTGTTAGTCTATTAATTGTATTGTCGGGGTTATCGGCTTGTAGCACAACCGAAAAACAACTAAATACTTCAGAAAATCAGTCAGGCCAAGCTGAGCTTGGACTATCACAACTAACCGACGCACAATCAATGTATCAAACGGCACTGCTCCGCCAAGGTGCCGATAAAATCCAACTTCTTTATACTGCTCGCGATGCTGCAATTAACGAAGAGCGCTGGGAACTGTTAGAAAAGATCTGCCTTGAACTTGAAAGCACGCCAAGTGTCGATCAAATTCAAAACAAACTTTATATCGCCCTTGCCCTAGAGCAACAAGGTAAGAGCGACTTAGCGCTAGCACAACTACAACAGCTTGAGCCTCAGTTAACGCAGCCTGAGCATCAAGCATGGCACAAATATTTAACAGCACGGGTATATGCTTCTCAAGGTATGCCTAAACTAGCTATGCCATTTTACTTTGCAGCATCAATATTAAGCAGTGAAAACAATTTTACTGTCGCTAATTTAAATAAAGATTTGTGGCAAAGCCTTACTCAGCTTTCATCCTATGCTCTTGAGCGCTTTAACCGAGGTTCTGTTGTACAACAAGGTTGGGTTAACTTAGCGCTTTATCATCAAGTTTATTTAGGTGCACCGGTAGAACTTCATCAAGCAATGAATAACTGGTTACGCCGTTACCCTGGCCACCCTGCGGCAGAAGTTTTGCCAAAAAAGGTCACAGAGCTTGTGCAAATCGAACCATTAGAAGTAAATCGTTTAGTGGTACTTATTCCGCAATCGGGTGCCAATGAACGTTTGGGCGACGCATTAAAAGCAGGCGTGCTTGCGGCACTTGATAACAGAGCAATAACAGAAACCCTATTTATTGATGAATCATTACCGGCAGAAGAGATAGCACTTAAGTTAAGCGAGTTTAAAGCTGACTTTGTTATTGGCCCATTGCTTAAAAGTAATATTGAAAAATTGAATACGGCACAAACGCTGGTTGATTACCCGGTGATGCACTTAAACAGCTTTGATGGCGAACGGATCTCACAGCAGCACTTTTTCTTTGCTCTTAACCCTGAACATGAAGTTCAACAAGCTTTAGAACGCTTTTTAACTGCGGGCTACCAAAAGCCCATGTTACTTGCACCTAATAATAATAATGGTCAGCGCTTGGTTGAATACTTTAACACTCAATGGCAGCGTTACAGCGAAGTAAAACCGCAAATTGGCTTTTACTCTGATAAAGCAGATATGCCTAAAACAATTACCGGTTTGCTTGAGGTAGACCAAAGTAAAGAGCGCATTAATGTTGTTAAATCATTATTTAAGCAAGAAGTTGAAAGTGAAACCCGTTCTCGTAGCGATATAGATGTAATTTATATTTTAGGTGATGCCACCGAAACACGTTTAATTAAACCCTATTTAGACGTTAACGTAAGTACTTTTGCTGACCGCATTCCGCTTTACGCCAGCTCAAAAAGTCACAGTAAACAAATTGATAGAACCGATAAAGGCGATTTAGATGGCCTTTATTTTACTGAGCTTCCTTGGATGCTCGAAGGTCAAATTCAACAACATAACTTGCGCCAACAATATGATAGCTTGTGGCCTGAACATGCTGACATCAACCAACGCCTTTTTGCTATGGCGTTCGATGCAACCAGTATGCTGGGTGAAGTAAAACAACTTAGTATGGTACAAGGCAAACGCTTTACAGGAATCAGCGGTGACCTTAGCATTGCCAGTAATGGCTATGTAACCCGCAGCCTAGACTGGGCTCAATACAAAAATAAGCAAATAATCGCTGTTGATTTACCAACAGAACAACCTATTCCTTTATTTATGCAATCAGCATCGAGGTATAACTCAGCTGATTAAATTAACGCATGCTCAAGGATGAAGCTATGTCGTGGTTTAAGCAATTGTGGCAAAATAGCCGCGAAAAAGGCCTGTATTATGAAAAACAGGCCGAACAGTATTTAATACAGCATGGATTAGTTGCTATTGAGCGTAACTATCTGTGTAAGTATGGTGAGCTTGATCTCATTATGCGTGATGGACAAACTTTAGTGTTTGTTGAAGTGAAGTTTAGAAAAAACACCCTTCGAGGGGGTGCTAACGTTGCACTCAGCAAACAAAAGCAGCAACGATTAAGGCGAACAATTGCCCATTATCTTGCAGAGAAAAAAATATCAAACCAGGCTATGCGATTAGATTATCTGGCCATTACCGGCGAGACTAACAGTGCAATTAACTGGTTTAAAAATGTTTACTAACGCTTATGGCGTCAGCTTAATTGGTAGGTTATGCAAGAAACAATAAAAAAGATCTTTACCGAAAATATTCAAGTTCAAATTGCCGCAGGTGAAGTACTGCCAAGCGCCCTCGAATCAGCCGCATTTACCATTGCGCAAAGTCTAATTAATGGTAATAAATTGCTTTGTTGCGGCACGCCAAGCTGCCACATGCTGGCTCAACATATGGCTGGGCTATTAATTAACTTTTATGAAACTGAGCGTCCATGCCTACCAGCTGTTGCGCTCGCGCAAGAGCAGGTTAATTTAGGCTCGACAAACCAAACAGATGAGCACGAAACCTTTGCAAGGCAAATTCGTGCGTTTGCCCAGCAAGGTGACCTGCTTTTAGCTATCGCGATTAATGGCAATGAAAAACACATTATTTCTGCGGTTGAGGCGGCACTTACTCGCGATATGAAAGTCATAGTATTAGTCGGTGATGACGGCGGTGAATTAGTTGGATTATTGGGCCCCAATGATGTTGAAATTCGCGTGCCATCAAAGCGCCCTAGTCGTATTGTTGAATCACATTTAGTGAACTTACACTGTTTAAGTGAGCTTATTGATTTAACCTTATTCCCACAGGAAGAAAATTAATGTTAAAACAGTCTCTACTTGTAATTAGTACCGTATTATTACTACAAGGGTGTGCTGCAGCAGTTGTTGCAGGCACTGCAGGCGCAGTCACAGCAGCAAATGATCGTCGTACAATTGGCTCACAAATTGACGATAACAACATCGAAATTAAAAGTTCAATCGCTATCAGTGAAATTGAACGTTTACACAAATTTGCTAACGTGAACGTTATTAGCGTTAACGGTATTGTATTAATGATTGGTCAAGTGCCTAACCAAGAAATGAAAGAGCAAGCACAACGTGCAATTGAAGGCGTTGATGGTATTCGTAAAATTCATAACCAAATTCGCATCAGCTCTAATATTGGCATGAGCACACAAACACACGATTCATGGTTAACCTCAAAAGTGAAAACCCAATTACTCACCACTGAGAATATCAGCAGTAACAACATTAAAGTCATAACAGAGAATGGAGAGGTTTTCTTAATGGGCTTAGTGAGTGATACAGAAGCCAACTTGGCGGTTGATGTGGCACGAAACGTATCAGGTGTTGAGCGTGTAATTAAAGTGTTTGAATATCTATAATACGAACTGTAAGTTGATAATAAAAAACCCGCTTTATAAGCGGGTTTTTCGATTTTAATAAGGCTATTTGATCACTCGTAAGTGAGCACCTTTTTTCTTCTCTGGTTTAGTTGGTGGTTCATCATCTGGCGTTACATCGTCAGGCGTGTCTACACTTTCTAATACCGGAGCAAAATCGTCTTCGTCCTCGATGAATTCTTCTGCAGTAAATACAGTCCCTTCACCATTCTCACGTGCATAAATTGCGAGCACAGCACCCATAGGTACATACACTTGCATAGGTTGACCACCAAACCGAGCATTAAAGCTCAGTTGCTGGTTATCCATAGCAAATTGCGTGACCGCTGATGGGCTGATGTTTAAAACGATCTGGCCGTCTTGAACAAACTGTGTTGGTACTTGTACAGCAGGAAAATCAGCATTCACCACTAAGTGAGGTGTACATTGATTATCAACAATCCAATCAAAGAAAGCGCGTAGTAAATAAGGACGATTAGGCGTCATTATAAACGGATCTCACGCTCTGCTTCAGTTAATGAAGCTTGGAATGATTCACGCTCAAATAAACGCAACATGTATTCTTTAAGCTCTTTAGCACCAGCACCATTAAGTTCAATGCCAAGCTCAGGTAAACGCCATAATAACGGCGCTAAGTAACAATCAACTAAGCTGAACTCTTCGCTCATAAAGTAAGGAGCTTCAGAGAAGATAGGTGCGATTGCAAGTAACGCTTCAGTAAGCTCTTTGCGTGCTTGTGCTGCTTCGCTGCTACCGCTAGTGATCTTATTCGCTAGACTATACCAATCCGTATCAATACGGTGCATCATCAGACGACTACGGCCACGCATAACCGGATATACTGGCATTAGTGGAGGATGAGGAAAACGTTCATCAAGGTATTCCATGATGATGTTTGCCTGATATAAACCAAGCTCACGATCGATCAGTGTTGGTACTGTACCGTAAGGGTTAATTTCATGAAGTGCCTCTGGCAGGTTATCCTTTTCAGCCAGGTGAATGTCAACACTTACACCTTTTTCAGCAAGTACAATACGTACTTGGTGGCTATACATACAGTTAGCACCAGAAAACAGGGTCATTACAGGGCGCTTATTGGCAGCTACGGCCATGCCTACCTCCATTATATTACAAAAACAGCAATAGGGGCTTAAGCCCCTATCACAAAATTACCTTTCAAAACGTCCAGAATTAGTGAACATCTCTCCAGTATTCTTTCTTCAGCATGAATGCCAAGATAAATAGAATCACTAAGAAACCAATTACCTTAAGACCTAACGCTTCTGACTCTAAACGTGACGGCTCGCCAACGTAAGCTAAGAAGTTAGTTAAATCACGAGCAGCTTGGTCATACTCGTCAACACTCATTTCACCTGAACCATCTGTTTCAGTGCCAACAACTTTAGTCACAGTGTGACCGTGTTCTTCCACTTCTTCAGTGATTGGTGTTGGTAAGCCTTGTAGTTCTTGAAGAACGTGCGGCATACCTACCGATGGGAAAACAACGTTGTTTACGCCAAACGGACGAGATTCATCTTTGTAGAATGACTTCAGGTAAGTGTAGATCCAGTCAGTACCACGAACTCGCGCTACAAGCGTAAGATCTGGTGGCGCTGCGCCAAACCATTTAGCTGCGTCATCTTTATCAATCGCGTTTTTGATGTGGCTACCTACTTTTGAGCCATCAAAAATCAGTTGCTCTTGACCAATCTCAGTAGGAATACCGATGTCGCGGAACGTACGCTCATAACGTTGATACTGCATTTGGTGACAACCAAGACAGTAGTTCATGAACAATTTAGCACCGCGCTGTAAAGACGCATTGTCTTTAAGGTCAATGTTGGCATCCATTAAAGGAACCGAAGGACCCGCTGCCATTGTCAACGATGGCAACAATGCGAATAAACCGATAATTAGCTTTTTCATCATTTCGTCAACCTCGTTGGTAATGGCTTAGTTTTCTCATTCTTACTGTAAACAAATAACAATACGAAGAACATGAAGTATGTCACAGTCGTGATTTGTGATAACAGCGTTTTGAAATCAGTTTGTGGAGTTGCACCAACCCAACCTAAGATAACGAACGTTACCACGAATTGAGCAATGTTTAACTTGTGTAAGCCACAACGATAACGAATAGAACGAACCGAACCACGGTCAATCCAAGGTAGTAACGCAAGCACTACGATAGATGCACCCATCGCGATAACACCGATTAGTTTATCTGGGATAGCGCGCAGAATCGCATAGAATGGCGTGAAGTACCAAACAGGGAAAATGTGCTCAGGTGTTTTCAGAGGGTTAGCTGCTTCGAAGTTTGGCGCTTCTAAGAAGAAACCATTCATCGCAGGCATAAAGAATACAACCCAACAGAATAAGATTAAGAAACCAACCACACCCACAATATCTTTCACTGTGTAGTAAGGGTGGAACGGGATTGCATCAACAATGTCTTTCTTGTTGGTGTAATACTCGTGGAATTTAAATTTAGGCTTGTCTTCTTCAGCTACAGTGCCTTTCTTACGTTTGATTTCAACACCGTCTGGGTTGTTTGAACCCACTTCGTGTAGTGCAACAATGTGTAAGAATACTAAGATAACGATAACTAAAGGTAGTGCAATTACGTGTAGTGCAAAGAAGCGGTTAAGCGTTGCACCTGAAATTACGTAGTCACCACGGATCCAAAGCGTTAAGTCATCACCAATTACCGGAATCGCACCGAATAGTGAAATGATTACCTGTGCACCCCAGAAAGACATTTGTCCCCAAGGCAATAAGTAACCCATGAAAGCTTCAGCCATAAGCGCTAAGAAGATGAACATACCGAATAACCACAGAAGTTCACGTGGTTTTTGGTAAGAACCGTAGATCATGCCACGGAACATGTGCAGATATACAACGATAAAGAACGCTGATGCACCTGTTGAGTGAAGGTAACGTAGTAACCAACCGTATTCAACATCACGCATGATGTATTCTACCGATGCGAAAGCACCTTCAGCAGACGGTACGAAGTTCATTGTTAACCAGATACCAGTTACGATTTGATTAACAAGTACTAACATGGCTAGAGAGCCAAAGAAGTACCAGAAGTTAAAGTTTTTTGGTGCTGGATACTGTGCAATGTGCATGTTCCAAACACGTGTCATTGGAATACGATCGTCGATCCAACCAATAATTTTACCAAACATTACGCCACTCCTTTTTCTTCACCGACTAAAATAGTCGTGTCATCAAGGAAGGTATACGGAGGGATTTCTAGATTTAATGGTGCAGGTACAGATTGGAATACACGACCCGCCATATCAAATTTAGAACCGTGACACGGACAGAAGAAACCGTCGTCTGTGCCCTCTACTTTTTCACCAAAGCCACCTTGTAGGAAGCTAGGAGAACAACCTAAGTGCGTACAAATACCAACAGCAACGAAGATCTCAGGACGTTGAGAACGGTATTCGTTTGTTGATGATTCAGGTTGTTGAGGCTCTTCAGATGCAGGATCACGAAGTTGACCTTCATGTTCTTTCATCTGTTCAAGCATTCTTGGTGTACGATTAATAACCCAAACAGGTTTTCCTCGCCACTCAACACGTATTAATTGTCCTGGCTCAAGCTTGCTGATATCTACTTCTACAGGCGCACCCGCAGATTTAGCTCGCTCACTTGGATTCCAAGACGCAATAAAAGGAACAGCAGCCCCAGCCGCACCAACACCACCAACAACAGAGGTAGCTATGGTTAAAAAGCGACGTCGGCCATTGTCTACAGGCGCATTGCTCATCCACTTATCTCCACTATGATTCCCAACACTTGCCATATTGAGAACATCAGTTACAGCAGGTTAATTTTTAGAAATTTTAAAATAGACGCGATCATAATTAAAAGCCTTGATTAAAACAAGGTTATTCACAGTCCCATGCTCGAATAAACCCATTTTAATAGTTGATTAATTAGGGCCAGCTCGAGCATGAAGCCGCTGGTTATGATAACGCATATAAAAAAACAATATACTGACCAAGATCAACCTCACTAAGAGGAAACAGAATTCTGTATTAGCTGTTGTTGAACTCACTCACATTACTTGCCCCCCAATTGTAGCAAAAAAATTCATCAATTAACTGATGGATTTAAGCTAATTTCGCTAAATCGTGAAGTTTTTTTACTGTAATACGCTGTAATTACTATCAGCGGTTAAATATCGAACGAAAAAAGGTAGGGTTTTTACTATCAGCTATCAGCTATCAGCTATCAGCTATCAGCTATCAGCTATCAGCTATCAGCTATCAGCTATCAGCTATCAGCTATCAGCTATCAGCTATCAGCTATCAGCTATCAGCTATCAGCTATCAGCTATCAAAAGCTTAAAAAATCGAAAAATGAATGTAAAGCTACTTCAGTTCATTGACACAAATAACTAAATCTCTATCTCGATCAGCTAAAAACTGACGGCTTAAAGCTGACAGCTCTAAAAAACAAAAAACCCAGCCGGAGCTGGGTTTTTGGTATTCTGATAAACGTAAATATTAACGTTTTGAGAATTGTGGACGCTTACGTGCTTTCTTAAGACCCACTTTCTTACGCTCAACTTTACGTGCATCACGTGTAACGAAACCTGCTTTACGAAGTGTAGGACGTAGAGACTCGTCAAACTCCATAAGTGCACGAGTGATACCGTGACGGATAGCACCAGCTTGACCAGTAGTACCACCACCTGAAACAGTGATGTGTAGGTCAAACTTTTCAGTCATTTCAACGTGCTCTAATGCTTGACGAACAACCATGCGAGCAGTCTCACGACCGAAGTACTCTTCTAGAGAGCGCTTGTTGATTACGATGTTACCAGTGCCTGGGCGTAAGAATACGCGAGCACTTGAACTTTTACGACGACCTGTACCGTAGTATTGATTTGCCATGATAGTGCTCCTTAAATGTCTAGAACCTGAGGCTGTTGTGCAGCATGGTTGTGCTCAGTACCTGCGTAAACTTTAAGTTTACGGTACATTTCGCGGCCTAAAGGACCACGTGGCAACATGCCTTTAACAGCTTTTTCGATAATCATTTCAGGCTTTGCAGCTTGAAGCTTGTCGAAAGTAGTAGACTTAAGACCACCTGGGAAACCAGTGTGTGCGTGGTACATTTTGTCTTTTGCTTTATTACCAGTAACAGTAACTTTCTCTGCATTGATAACGATGATGTAATCACCAGTATCTACGTGAGGAGTGTACTCAGCTTTATGCTTACCGCGTAGGCGACGAGCGATTTCAGTAGCGATGCGACCTAAAGTTTTACCTTCAGCGTCAACTACGTACCAGTCACGTTTTACTGTTTCTGGCTTAGCAACAAACGTTTTCATTTATTAAAATCCAATGTTTTTTAATTTAAAACCACAGGTAATTATTATTAATTACCGCTCTAAGTTGAATGCTTTAACCCCTTCGAGTTTAAGACTTTGAGCCATCAATTAGAGGCTAAACTAATATCTGGCAATAGAACGCAACGTGGCAGACGCGGGAGTATACCAGCACTTAAACCACATTGCTATATGATGGTTGTTTTTTATTCGAGAAATTCAGCTATCAGCTATCAAAAGCTTAAAAATCGAAAAATGAATGTAAAGCTACTTCAGTTCATTAACACAAATAACTAAACCACTATCTCGATCAGCTAAAAACTGACGGCTGAAAGCTCTACTACGCTAAATGCTCTCTCGCTAAATATTCTAGCGATTGCATTTCTTGCAATCGACTGATGCAGCGCTTAAATTCAAAATTTAAGTTACCTTCGCTATACAGCTCAGTTATGGGCTTTTCAGCAGAAATAATTAACGTCACATTACGCTCATAAAACTCATCAACTAACGCAATAAAACGGCGAGCTGCATCATCATTAGCTTGGCCGAGCGCTTTAACATTCGATAAAATAACAGTGTTATAGAGTCGGCTGATTTCCATGTAGTCGACTTGGCTTCTCGCTGTTTCGCACAACTCACTAAAGTCGAACATAACGATACAATCAGCTACCTTTCGCGTTTTTATCAATCGGCCTTCGATTTCAATCGCTTTATCGAGCACGCCAGGCTCTGGCGACAACTTATCAAAGTATTCAAATAAATTATCATCCGCTTGCTGATCAAGTGGGCTATGAAAAATTTCGGCTTGCTCAAGGGTACGTAAGCGGTAATCAACACCCGAGTCCACATTAACAATCTCGGTGTTAGCTTTTACTAGTTCAATAGCTGGTAAAAAACGCGCGCGTTGCAAACCGTTTCGGTATAGCTCGTCAGGTACAATGTTTGAAGTTGCCACTAATACGATACCGCGCTCAAATAACGCTTCCATCAGGCCACCTAACAGCATGGCATCAGTGATATCTTGAACAAAAAACTCGTCAAAACAAATAATATCTGTTTCTGCTTTAAAGATATCTGCAACCACATTTAATGGATTACTGGTATTTTTTAACTTTTTGAGCTCATCATGAACACGATGCATAAAACGGTGAAAGTGCACACGCATCTTACGTTCAGTAGGTAAAGCTTCGTAGAAAGTATCGACTAAATAGGTCTTACCTCTACCTACACCACCCCAAAAATAGAGCCCTTTTATGGCTGGCGTGCTATCTTTAGAGAAGAGTTTGGCAAACCACCCCTTAGCGGCTGGTTTCTCTGCCGTTAGGTCATCATAGAGCCTTTGCAAATGACGCACAGCATTTTCTTGTGCTGCATCATGTACAAAGTCTTCACGTTGTAAATCTTGTTGGTACTTCTGCCAAGGAGTCATAGGTCGTTACAATAAAACACAGTTAAATTTGCAGAGTATATTAACACGCATCGTATCTCAGGGTATATTAACCCGCAGTATGATTTCACAATCAAATTAAGCATATTTTAATAATGATTGGACTATAAGTGCTTTTACAGCATTTGTTTTTGTTATTTTTTCCCAAAGGGGTAGATTTATGGGCACAATTACCTGGGTAGGTATTCTTATCATCGTTGCAATTTCGGCATTTTTCATTGGTGCGTTTGTAACAAAGAAACAATTTAAGCAAGATGAGTTAGAACAACAAGTAGAGCAAGCTAATAATGCACTTGAGCAATACCGCCAAGATGTTGCCGATCACTTGGCAAGCACAGGGAAACTTGTCTCAAAGATGAAAGATAACTATGACCAGCTTCTCAACCATGTTGAAGAAACGAACAAACTATTATTAGCAGATAAAAAGCAGCACCCTAACGAGCCGTTCTTTTCAAAAGAAACCACCGAGCAATTGCAAAGCTCATTACAAGACCGTCGTGGCGATCGCTCAAGTGCAGAAGCACAACCTGCAGACTATGTGGTCGGTGAAACAGGGTTATTTACTGGTTCAAATAAAGTTTCAGAACATTCTAAAGCCTCTTGATGAACTTTTTTTTGACCCCATAGTCTTTAGATATAACAGCTTTATATCTAAACCAAGAAAAGGGCTGCTTATGCAGCCCTTTTTAGTTTTTGCTTTATCTCTGATGTGGAGTAAACCCTGACTATGAAAATGAAATTATCTGTTATTAGTGCTGCTATTTTATCTTCTAGCTTATTATTAAGCCCTGCAGTTTCAATGGCTAAACTGCCAGTGGCGGTAAATGGTCAACAGTTACCAACCCTTGCACCAATGTTAGAACAAATCACCCCTGGCGTGGTGAGTATTCAAGTTTCGGGCTCAAAAGAAGTTCGTCGTCGTCCAACACCGTTTGATGACTTTTTTGGCGTACCACGCGGCGGTAGTCAAAAACGTGAATTTAGCGGCCTAGGCTCAGGTGTGATCATTGATGCAGACGAAGGGTATATTGTTACCAATAACCACGTTGTCGAAGATGCAGAAAAAATGATTGTCACCCTTGAGGATGGTCGTGAGTACGAGGCAACCAGAATTGGCAGTGATAAAGAATCAGATATTGCATTGCTGCAAATTGATGCTGATGACTTAACTGAGCTAAAAATTGCCGACTCAGATAAACTGCGCGTGGGTGATTTTGCGGTAGCAATCGGTAACCCATTTGGTTTAAGCCACACAGTAACCTCAGGTATTGTGAGTGCGCTTGGTCGCAGTGGTTTAAACATAGAAGGTTATGAAGACTTTATTCAAACCGACGCGGCTATTAACCAAGGTAACTCTGGTGGTGCATTAGTAAACCTAAATGGTGAGCTGATTGGTATTAACACCGCTATTTTAGGCGCATCAGGTGGAAACGTAGGTATTGGCTTTGCAATCCCATCAACCATGATGAAAAACCTCGTTGATCAAATTATTGAGCATGGCGAAGTTCGTCGCGGTTCACTGGGCATTTCAGGTCGCCCGCTTGACGCTGGCCTTGCTAAAGCACAAAAACTTGATGTAAAACAGGGTGCCTACGTTATGCAAGTGATGGATGACACCGCAGCAAGCAAAGCGGGTATCAAAGCCGGTGACGTGATCATCAGCGTCGATGGCACTGAGATCAGCGGGTTCCATGAACTACGCAGCAAAATTGCCACGCTTGGTGAAGGCAAACGCGTAAAACTAGGTATTTATCGAGATGGTAAAGTTAAAATAGTAAATGTAACCCTCGATGGCGCAGCTTCACTAACAGCAGCTGGCGAAGAAACTCACCCAGCTTTCCAAGGTGCAACACTAGAGAACACTCAGAAGAGTGATGGTAAAGGAGTTGAAATAACCAGTGTGGCAGCACGCTCTCCAGCTGCGCGGGTAGGCCTTGAAGAAGGTGACGTGATTATGCAAGTAAACCGTCAACGTGTTGAAACAATCCGCGACATGAATAAGATTATCGAAAACACTAAAGGTAATATCGTCCTAGGAGTAAAACGAGGTCGAGAGCTTATTTTTGTATTAATTCAATAATTTTATTTGATTTTTCATGAAAAAATAACAGTGGTGCTTGCCGCTGTTATTTTTTTTGTGCCATCATTAAATAATTGCTCATTGATAATAAGAATATTGTGCTAAAACTTTTAAAATTTATCCTACCGCCGCTTTTTACTGGTTTAGGTATCGCCTTCTTGGTCGTGCTTTTTAGCCCGAGTTTACGTAGCGCTTTATTACCCAACATGAATTTACCCGTTGCGATCAGCTCGCAGCACATGAGCTTTGCCGATGCAGTGCAACGTGCAGCCCCTTCTGTGGTAACTATTTTTTCCGAAAGTATTTCTAACCAACCACGCTACAAACGTCAAAACACTGTTCAGGCACTTGGCTCAGGCGTCATTATGTCGCAAGACGGTTACATTCTGACTAATTATCACGTTATTAAAAATGCTGACTTGATCATTATTACCCTGGCAGACGGTCGTCGTTTTTATGATGTTCAAGTGATTGGTTTTGATAGTGAAACAGATTTAGCTTTATTAAAAATAAACGCTGAACACTTACCTGTCATTCCTGTTAATGACAATTTTAAACCACGTGTAGGCGATGTTGTTTTAGCTATTGGTAACCCACTTAATTTAGGTCAAACCATTACCCAAGGTATTATTAGCGCTACAGGAAAGCAAAACTTAATCGACAGCCCTTACAGCAGCCTATTACAAATGGATGCCGCCATAAATGTAGGAAACTCAGGTGGCGCATTAGTTAATTCACGTGGTGACTTAGTAGGTATCACGTCGGCGCAATTCAAAACCCATGCAGATTTGGATATCCAAGGCATTTTCTTTGCAGTGCCCTACTCAATCGCTAAAGACATCATGGATATATTAATCAAACATGGTCGTGTTGTACGAGGTTATTTAGGTTTTAGAGGCACCGGCATAGATAGCACAGGCAAAGATGTTAGTGATAACTTTACGCCTGTAGCAGGAATGCGTATTACCGAGCTAGACCCGTTTGGACCAGCGTGGCAAGCGGGGATCAGAGAAACCGATATCGTAATTAAAATCGGCGGTATTTCGGTTGCTAACCCACAACTAGTTTTAGACAAACTAGCAAAAACTGAACCGGGCAATAAGCTAGAATTTGAAGTCTATCGTGATGGTGAGATATTAAAGATTATGGTTACTGTTGGCGAACTAGAGTCAAAATCTTAACCAAAAAAAGCCTAACAGACGTTAGGCTTTTTTATAAGTATTAAGTTATTAGCTTGAACGGCGCTTAATATTAGCACCCAGCGCACTTAGCTTGTCTTCAATACGCTGATAACCACGGTCAACGTGGTAAATGCGATCAACAACTGTCTCACCTTGCGCCACAATACCAGTTAAAATAAGGCTTGCTGACGCACGTAAATCTGTCGCCATCACTTGCGCGCCCGATAACCTTTCTGTATCACCACAAATTGCTGTATTACCTTCTAAGCGAATATTTGCGCCCATACGCTGTAACTCAGGTACATGCATAAAACGATTTTCAAAAATCGTTTCAGTGATGGTAGCACTGCCCTTCGCTACCACATTTAAAGCGGTAAATTGCGCTTGCATGTCGGTTGGAAAGCCCGGGTGTGGCATGGTCTTAATGTTAACCGCTTTTAATTCACGACCACGCATATCAAGGTAAATACTGTTATCAGTCACTTCAACCAAAGCATTCGTGGCGCGTAACTTTTCAATCACGGGATCTAGGCTATGGTGATCTGTGTTTTTACACAATACTTCGCCGCCAGCCATTGCCGCAGCGACCAAGAAAGTACCTGTTTCAATGCGGTCTGGAAGAATACTGTACTCACAACCAGATAACGACTCAACACCTTCAATTTCGATGCGGCTTGTACCTGCACCGCTGATTTTAGCGCCCATCGCAATTAAGCAATTCGCAAGATCAGTGATCTCAGGTTCGCGTGCAGCGTTTTCAAGAACTGTTTTACCATCAGCCAGCGTTGCGGCCATAAGTAAGTTTTCTGTTGCGCCAACACTCACCATTTCCATGAAGATTTCGGCGCCTTTTAAACGACCATCAACTTTGGCATTGATATAACCATTTTCAACCTTGATCACTGCGCCCATGCGCTCAAGTCCTTGAATATGAATATCAACCGGGCGGGCACCAATGGCACAACCACCAGGCAGTGAAACTTGTGCTTCACCGAAACGTGCCACTAAAGGCCCCAGAGCAAGCACAGAGGCACGCATTTGTTTTACCAGCTCATACGGAGCTAAAGTTTTATCAACCGTCGCGCCATCAATGATCAGCGTATCTTGCTGCCATTCTACCGTTGCACCAAGCGTTTTAAGTAAAGCTTCGGTGGTGCCGATATCACGTAAGCGCGGTACGTTACTAAAGGTACTTTTACCTTGCCCAAGCAGTGCTGCAAACAAAATAGGAAGTGCGGCGTTTTTAGCGCCAGAAATAGTGACTTCACCTGCCAGCGAGGTGCCACCTTGAATAACAAATTGATCCATGAGGAGGCCCTGAAACTATTGAGGTAAAATAAATTTTTGTTCGCGTTTCCATTCAGTCGGCGTGAACGCTTTGATTGATACAGCGTGGATTGTACCGTCTGAGATTGTTGACATTAACGGAGCATAGACCAATTGTTGTTTCTTAACGCGCGTTAAACCGTCAAAACACTCACCAACAGCAATCACTTCGTAGTGGCTACCGTTTGCTTTAACAATCACTTCGTCTAGCTTTAATTCGTCGCGTAATAACGTTTCGACTTGGCTTGTTTCCATAAATCTCACTCAAATAAGGTTGTGACCTGTCCCAACTGCATCAAGTTTTGCAGTTGCTCAGGAATATTTTGCAATTCAAGGCGAATACCTTGCTGCTTTAATTCTGCGAAAGAGTGAATTAACCAAGCTAAGCCCGCCGTGTCAACCCTAGATACACCAGAAAGGTCAAAATACCACGTTTTGTGTGTAGATTGTGACTTGGTGTTCAGAAGGCGTTCATTGGCGATAGAGTTTCGGGTCAGTTCACCACTGACCCGAAACTGATTATCCTCGAGTTGAGTAATATCAACGTTACTCATCGCCACCTTCACCTCTAAACTGCACTGGTAGTTGGCTCTTTTGCTCAAGTAAGTCACTCACGTGTTCGATACCTTGTTGACGCAAAATGCCTTGTAATTCACTTTGTTTAGCGTCAAGCAGGCTAATCCCCTCGGCAATCATGTCGTATGCACGCCAATCACCATCTCGGTCTTCACGTACTTTAAAGTCAATTTTAATATCAGGCTTACCTGGTTCCACAATTTTCGTTTTGACTAGTACCACATCTTGACCTTTAAAAGGCTGGGCTGGGCCAAACTCAACACTTTGGTTTGTATACTGCGTAAACACACCAGCGTATGTAGCAATTAGGTATTTTTGAAACACATCAATGAAGTGTTGCAAATCTTTGATTGCTTTTGCCTTTTCTTCTTTATCTTCGATTGCACGTACTTTTGATACATGGTTACCTAACACACGAAGTGCAGCGTACTTGTAGTCAATGTAAGGCATTAACTCTTCTTCTACGATCACTCGTAGATACTCTTTATCTTTGGCGATTAAAGGCTGATCTTTAGTAATACGTGCAAAGGTATTATCTGATACTTTACGCACCATTTTGTATGGGTCTTTTAAATCGACCTCAGGCTCTGCAGCGTGTACACCTACCGTAAGCACCACGCTTAAAGCGATTAGAAATTTTTTAAACATCATTATTCACTTCCTTGGTTGAACAAGAACTGACCTATCAGCTCTTCTAATACTAATGCTGACTTGGTATCGGTGATGTAATCACCATCAGCAAGCGCTTTACTTTCAACACCAAACAAATCATCTAAAGCAGCATCATCTTGAGCGGCTGTCACTTTTTCACCCATGCAGCGTTGCTCTGCAGAATCGGCAGCAATAACCGGGTTAATACCCAAGTACTGCTCCCCTAAAATACCTGATGTTAAAATAGAGATAGAGGTTGTATCTGAAAACTTACACAAATAGTTTGCGTCAATCGCCATGTTAACTACTGGCACAAACTCTTTTGGATCAATTGAAATTGACTCAACACGCCCCACAACAACTCCGCCGACCTTAATTGGCGCTCGGGCTTTTAACGAACCAATGTTTTCAAACTTGGCATTTAGTTGGTACGTTTCACCGCTACCACTAATGCCGGCATTTGCTACTTTGAATGCAAGCAATGCAAAAGCCGCAATACCTAGGGCTACAAAAAAGCCAACTAAAATTTCTAATTTCCGTGAATTCATCTTTATACCCTAATTAGCTGGTAAACATTACCGCTGTTAAAATAAAGTCAAAACCTAAAACTGCCAGTGATGAGTGTACAACGGTTTCTGTTGTCGCTTTACTTATCCCTTCAGAAGTAGGGATACAGTCATACCCTTTGTAAAGCGCAATCCACGTTACAATCAAGGCAAATACAAAGCTTTTAATCATGCCATTGACAATATCTTGCTGAAACGACACTTGCGCTTGCATGATTGACCAGAAACTACCTGAATCAACACCAAGCCAATCAACGCCAACTAAGTGAGCGCCGATAATAGCAACAGCAGAAAATATTAATGCAAGCAATGGCATACTAATAAAGCCAGCCCAAAAGCGCGGGGCAATAATGCGTTTAAGTGGGTCAATTGCCATCATCTCTAAGCTAGATAATTGCTCAGTGGCTTTCATCAAACCGATTTCAGCTGTTAGTGCACTGCCCGCGCGACCAGCAAATAATAACGCCGTGACCACAGGCCCTAATTCGCGTAACAAACTTAGTGCCACCAATGGCCCTAAGCTATCTTCAGCACCATAACCGACTAATACGGTATAGCCTTGTAAAGCGAGCACCATGCCGATAAACAGGCCCGACACCATAATGATTAAAAGCGATTGTGAGCCGACCATATACAACTGACGGATCAGTAACGGCGTGCCTTTTTTGAAGTTTGGCATATTAACTAATGCGCCAAACAACATTTGCGTAGAGCGACCAAGCGCAGCAAAACGGCCTAACGTCTTGTGACCTAGCTTTTGAAACAGATCAAGCATTCGGTACTCCCAATAATTCATCATCATAAGCAGGAGCAGGATAATGGAATGGTACAGGACCATCCGATAATCCTTTTAAGAACTGCTGAACAAGCTCTGATTGATGATTTTGCATTTGCTCAGGTGAGCCTTCACCAATCACACCTTGATCAGCAATAATGATCACGTGATCTGCAATACTAAGCACTTCGGTTACATCGTGCGTTACAATAAGCGACGATAAACCTAACACCTCATTCAGTGATTTGATCAGCTTAACAAGTACCCCCATCGATATAGGGTCTTGGCCGGCAAAAGGCTCATCATACATAATCAGTTCGGGGTCAAGGGCTATCGAGCGAGCCAAAGCTGCACGGCGTGCCATACCACCTGATAATTCAGACGGCATTAAATCTTGTGCACCACGAAGACCTACAGCTTGTAACTTCATAAGGACTACAAGTCGAATTAAATCTTCACTAAGTTGAGTGTGTTCGCGTAAGGGGAAAGCGATATTGTCAAACACAGACATATCAGTGAATAAAGCACCACTTTGAAAAAGCATACTCATTTTAGTGCGGGCAGCGTAAAGCTCCTTGCGAGACATGCTAGGAATACTATTGCCTTCGAACAAAATATCACCAGAATCAGGCTTAAGTTGACCACCTATCAAGCGTAACATGGTGGTTTTACCTATGCCGCTCGGTCCCATGATAGCGGTGATCTTGCCTTTCGGAATGTTAAAACTCATATTTTTATATATGATTCTATCGCCCCGTGAAAAGGTTACATCCTTGATTTCTACTATTGATTGCGACAAGTCGCTCTCCATAACGTTTTTCACTCGTTTTGCCATTTTAAAGTTTTTTTAGTCAAGATGGAAAAAACAATTCGTAAAATTTTGTAATATTTTCTATTCGCCAAATTAAACTCTACGCAGTTGCTCCTTAACCACACCTGAAATCTCATTCCTAAAAAACCGCGCTTTGTGCCTGCCAGCCTATTCTTTTACTTATACTTTCCTGCTCGCTTTTGTTACTATTTGCAGTCATCTGTTTCAGTAATGTTGGCGTATCACAATGGTGACTTCTTTTGTCATTTTAATTATTGGTTTTGCAGCACTTGTTTGGAGTGCCGATCGGTTTGTTTATGGTGCGGCTGCACTCGCAAAAAATATGGGGATCCCGACCCTAATCATAGGTTTAACGGTTGTTGCTATGGGTTCTTCAGCCCCTGAAATGATGGTATCTGCTTCTGCCGCGCTTGCCGGTAAAACTGATACAGCAGTAGGTAATGCTGTTGGCTCAAATATCACCAATATCTTACTTGTACTGGGCGTAACAGCACTACTTCGCCCTCTTTCTGTCTCGTCAATGACCTTAAAACGAGAAATGCCTTTAGTACTACTTGTCTCAATTGCGGCATGGTACGTGTTTTCAGATAACTACTTTTCGTTTGCCGAAGGTATCGCATTAGCTCTTGCCTTTGTTGTCTTCATCGCAGGCTTAGTGATTGTGTCTTTACGCGCTAAAAATCAAGACGATGACCCTTTCGTGAGCGAGGCATGTGAAGATGTTCCCGATAATGTCAGTACTAAATCAGCTATCCTATGGCTTGTTATCGGTATGATACTTTTACCTATCAGCTCACATTTTTTAGTCGAATCAGCCGTTGATATTGCTAAATACTTTGGCCTTTCAGACCTTGTAATTGGCTTAACAATTATCGCTATTGGTACTAGTCTACCTGAACTGGCTGCATGTATTGCTGGGGTATTGAAAAACGAAGATGATTTAGCATTGGGTAATATTGTAGGCTCGAACATTTTCAACCTACTCGCTGTTTTACCACTGGCTGGGATCATCAACCCATCGATTATCGACCCATCTGCAGCGAACCGCGATGCCCTTATCATGATTGCAGCTACTTTAGTGCTGATTGCCATGTCATTGAACTTTAAAGGTGCTCGTCGCATCAATAGAGTAGAAGGTGGCTTTTTGTTAGTCGCATTTATTGCATATCAAGGCTATATTTTTAGCCAAATAGGATAATCAATGACCCAGCTAAATTTTATTGCGCAAGGTAAGCGCGTTCTTGAAATTGAAGCGCAAGCTTTACACGAAATAGATCAGTACATCGATGAACATTTCGAGCAAGCTTGTCAGCTAATGTACCAATGCACAGGCCGTATCATCGTTATAGGCATGGGTAAGTCTGGCCACATTGGCAATAAAATAGCTGCCACATTAGCAAGCACTGGTACACCGGCATTTTTCGTTCATCCTGGCGAAGCAAGCCATGGCGACCTAGGGATGATCACTCGAGATGATGTAGTAATGTGCATTTCGAATTCGGGCGAAACCAGTGAAGTGTTAAGCATTATTCCTGTTATTAAACGAATTGGCGCAAAAATGATTTCGCTAACAGGTAACCCTGACTCAACAATGGCAAAGCTCTCTAATGTGCATGTTTGCATTAAAGTTAGCCAAGAAGCATGCCCACTGGGTCTTGCGCCAACGGCAAGCACTACAGCAACCTTGGTTATGGGTGATGCAATGGCTGTTGCTTTACTCGAAACACGTGGCTTTACAGCCGATGACTTTGCATTATCTCATCCCGGAGGCAGCCTAGGTAAGCGCTTGTTGCTTACATTAAACGATGTAATGCACAGTGGTGATGCAACACCAATAGTGCACGAGTCGCAAAGCATTAAAGATGCGCTTATTGAAATGTCTGCTAAAGGGTTAGGTATGACAGCCGTGGTCGCGGAAGACCAAAAACTCTGCGGCTTATTTACGGATGGTGATTTACGTCGTATTTTAGAGCAACGTATTGATATTCATAGTACCGCCATTAGCCAGGTCATGACGCGCTCATGTACTACAGCCAGTGCAGAGATGCTGGCTGCTGAGGCGTTAAATATTATGGAACGCAAACGTATCAACGGCTTGATTGTAATCGATAAAAATAACACACCGATTGGCGCGCTTAATATGCAAGACCTATTAAAAGCAGGAGTTCTGTAAGTAATGACATTCGCCGAGCTATACCAGCCCCTTAGTCCTGATGTAAGTCAGCGTGCTCAAAAAGTTAAGTTACTAATATGTGATATTGATGGCGTTTTTTCTGATGGCCGAATTTATCTTGGAAATCAGGGCGAAGAGCTTAAAGCATTTAATACCAAAGATGGCTTTGGCATCAAAGCACTCATTAATAGTGGCTTTGAAGTTGCCGTTATTACCGGGCGCCATTCACAAATAGTTCAGCAGCGAATGACTAGCCTAACCGTACAGCATATTTATCAAGGCCAAGAAACAAAGCTGATTGCATACCAAGAGTTAAAAGATAAACTTGGCCTAGAAGATGAGCAAATAGCGTACATTGGTGACGATGGCCCTGATTTGCCTGTAATGGAAAAAGTAGGCTTTGCGGTAGCAGTCAATGATGCGCACCCATTGATAAAAAAACTGGCTCACTATACGACCATGCTACCGGGTGGCTTTGGCGCTGTACGTGAATTAACAGATTTACTGATGTTAGAAAACGGTAAGCCGTTAACTAGCGATGGAACCAGCGCATGAATATAGCCCGTATTTTACTGAGTATTGTTTTTGTTTGTTGCATGGTGTGGTTGTGGTATCCGTACTTTAACCAAACAACAAACACAATAAATAGTGAAGACGAGATTATTGCAACTCCCGATTATACGGCCGTTGCACTAAAGCAAACCGCTTATGATGAGCAAGGCAAGATTAGCCATAAAGTGGCCGCTGCGAAAATGGAGCTTTATCAGCAGCTTGGGTTTACCTTTTTTGAGCAACCTATTTTTACACTTTATGGCGACCAGCAAATTTGGCAAGTAAAAGCTAAAGAAGCCACCTTATATGAAAACGATCAGCTTATTTTTGAAGGCGATGTTGTTGCTAAAAACTTAACCCATAATGGCATGATCGAAGATATTAAAGCTGAAAACATTAACGTTGATATAGAACAAATGACCATGTTTTCGAAGCAACCTGTGACGCTAACAGGACCAAATTTAAAAATTACCGGTAAAGGCCTAAAAGCTAATTTAAAAACCGAGATTGTAGAGTTAACTAACCATACACGAACCATATACTATGACCAATAAACTGAAGAAATTACTCCTGATCCCAAGCTTATTGATTGCCTTTTCAGGCGTAGCTGCCGAGCAGACAGGCGCACAAATTAGCATAAGCTCAGATCGTCAAACTGGTAAGCTAAAAGATGGCGTTGGTATATTTGAAGGCAATGTCGAAATTATACATGGTAACCGCCGGATCACAGCCGAACGTCTTGAAGCCCATGGTGGTGATACAGAAGGTACTGTTGAGTTAATTATCGCCACAGGTAAGCCTGCTTATTTTGAAGAAAAGCAAGCAGATGGCACGGTAATGAGCGCCAGTGCAGAAGAAGTTCGCTACGACGTAGCCAAGCGCTTCTTAACTTTAAATGGCGAAGCCGAAGTAACTCAAGCAGGCCAAAAAGTAACAGCGAAAAGTATTACTTATGATATGGCACAACAACTAATTAGCGCAGAAAAAGACGAAAACTCAACAGACCGTGTACACACAATCTTAGTGCCTGTTGACAACAAACAAGACGATAAAGGCCAACCATGAGCACATTAAAAGCAGAGCTTTTAGCAAAAAGCTATAAAGGCCGCCAAGTTGTCAAAAATGTGGGTCTTGAGGTTGAAGCGGGCAGTATCGTTGGTTTGCTTGGCCCAAATGGCGCAGGCAAAACCACCACTTTCTATATGATTGTTGGCTTAGTACCTAGCGATAAAGGCAAGATCAGCATTGATGATAATGATATTACACTTTTGCCAATGCATAGCCGTGCACGTTTAGGGATTGGTTACCTACCACAAGAGTCATCTATTTTTAGAAAGTTAACGGTTTATCAAAACCTAATGGCTATTTTAGAAACGCGTAAAGATTTAAATAAACAAGGCCGAGAAGAAACACTCAACAACTTACTTGATGAATTTAGTATTCAGCATATTCGTGATAGTCAAGGTATGGCCTTATCTGGGGGCGAGCGTCGTCGCGTAGAAATTGCTCGGGCATTAGCCGCAAACCCTAAATTTATCTTGTTAGATGAGCCTTTTGCTGGTGTTGATCCTATTTCAGTGTTAGATATAAAGAAAATTATTGAACACTTAAAAAATCGTGGTATTGGTGTATTAATCACTGACCATAATGTTAGAGAAACCCTTGATGTTTGTGAAAAAGCCTACATTGTTTCTCATGGGGAGCTAATTGCATCAGGAACACCTGAGCATGTTTTAGCTGACCAAACCGTACGCGATGTGTATCTAGGTGAGCAATTCAGGCTATAACCAATAAGCCACCATCTAGCGCATCTGCTAAACTAAATAACAATGACAATAAATCGATATATATTTACCTGTGACTGCACAGGTGTCGATAACACATAAAAGGATTGTTAGGGATACATGAGGCAATCATTACAGCTGCGCATGGGCCAGCAACTTACAATGACTCCACAACTGCAACAAGCAATTCGCTTGCTGCAGCTTAGTACATTGGATCTCCAGCAAGAAATTCAAGAAGCACTTGATAGTAACCCTCTGCTTGAAGTGGAAGAAGCAGATTACAACGATGAAAACATTGGTAAGAACGAGCAAAAAGCTGAATCTGATGATACTCAGCTAAGTGCATCGGCCGAAGAAGCGCCGAGTGAGTACGAACAAGAAAGCAGCGATGCCCTTAACAAAGACACCGTAAGTGACGATTTAGCCATGGATGTGACATGGGATGAGTACATGAGTGCTGCCCCATCAACATCATCAGGTCCAATGCCAGAAGATGAGTCAATTTATCAGGGTGCATCGACTGAAACCCTCCATGAATACCTTATGTGGCAATTACAACTCACGCCATTTAGCCCAACCGATGAAGCGATCGCTGTCGCCATCGTAGAGGCAATTGATGACTCAGGTATTTTAACTGTTAGCTGCGAAGACATAGTCGAAAGTTTTAATCAAAATAATGATGAAGAAGAAATCGAACTAGATGAAGTCGAAGCGGTCTTAAAGAGAATACAGTTGTTTGATCCAGTAGGGATTGGTGCCCGTAGCTTACAAGAGTGCTTATGTATCCAGCTTCGCCAATTCGATGCGAGTACGCCGTATTTAGCTGAAACTAAAATGGTTTTATCTGAGCATATTGAATTATTAGCAAGTCGCGACTATCGCACTTTGATGAAAAAGACTAAGCTTAAAGAAAGCGAACTAAAAGAAGTAATGACGCTGATCCACAGCTTAAACCCTAAGCCAGCAGACAGCATAGTTCGCGAAGAGTCTGAGTACGTTATACCCGATGTATCGGTTAAAAAAGTTAAAGGTCGTTGGGTCGTTGAACTAAACCCAGATTGTATGCCAAAAATTAGAGTGAATAGCCAATATGCAGCTATGTCACGCTCAGTAAAATCGAGCAGCGATAGCCAGTTTATTCGCTCTCATTTACAAGAAGCTAAATGGTTTATTAAAAGCTTAGAGAGCCGTAACGATACACTTTTAAAAGTGACCAATTGTATCGTACAGCAACAACAAGCATTTTTTGAACATGGCCCAGAAGCCATGAAACCAATGGTGCTGAACGATGTCGCAGAAATGGTCGAAATGCATGAATCGACAATTTCACGTGTTACAACACAAAAATACATGCACACCCCTCGCGGGATTTTTGAGTTGAAATATTTCTTCTCAAGCCATGTCAGCACAGAAAACGGTGGTGAGTGTTCATCAACAGCAATTCGCGCTTTGATCAAAAAGCTTATCGCTGCAGAAAACTCAGCTAAGCCATTGAGTGATAGTAAAATTGCAGATATATTGGCTGAGCAAGGAATTAAAGTAGCTAGACGCACAATTGCAAAATATCGAGAGTCTCTAGCGATACCTCCGTCTAATCAGCGTAAGAGTTTGATTTAGACGTTTTACATAGAAGGAAAATGCTTATGCAACTAAATTTAACTGGTCGTCATGTAGAAATCACTGATTCATTAAGAGACTATGTAAACAGCAAGTTTGCAAAACTAGAAAGGCATTTTGACCACATTAATAATGTACATGTCATTCTAGATGTAGAAAAATTAAGCCAAAAAGCAGAAGCAACTTTACATGTAAATGGAGGCGAGCTCTTTGCCTCAACTGCACACCAAGATATGTATGCAGCCATTGACTCGCTAATCGACAAACTAGATCGTCAAGTCATTAAACACAAAGAGAAATTAGCTCGACACTAAATTATGAAACTTAGTTCACTTACTAACCAGGACTGCAGCAAAGCTGCGGTCCTTTTTAATAGCAAAAAAAGAATCCTTGAATATATCAGCGAGCTGGCTCACCAGCAGCTTCCTCATTTATCTCAACAAGACGTCCTTGATGCCTTACTCAATAGAGAAAAATTAGGCAGTACAGGTATTGGTCGTGGCATTGCTATTCCACATGGCCGCATGAGTGGTGCAGAGCAACCACAGGCATTTGTCATAGTGAGTGAATCCCCAATCAATTTTGACGCAATTGATAACCGACCTGTGGATATTTTCGTTGCACTCATCGTACCAGATGGAGACAGCCAACTTCACCTAAAGACCTTATCGACAATTGCTGATAGACTAAAAGATAAAGAGTTTTGTAAACAGTTACGTAGCGCTAAAACAGACCACGAACTGTTTCAGGTCATATCAGCAGAGGCATAAATGGAATTAATTATCATCAGCGGTCGCTCAGGCTCAGGTAAATCGGTCGCTTTACGTGTACTTGAAGACTTGGGTTACTACTGTGTTGATAATATCCCAGTCAACTTATTACCTTCGCTTGTTCGTAGCGTTTCAGACAACTATGACAAAATAGCAGTCAGCATAGATGTGCGTAACTTACCGAAAGAGCAGCAAGAGTTTAATGATATTCTTGAATACCTGCCAGGTTTCGCAAACCCAACACTGTTCTATTTAGACAGTGATGACCAAACTCTGATCAAACGCTTTTCTGAAACGCGACGCTTACATCCTCTATCGATTGACTCGCTGCCACTCGATTTAGCAATTAAGCAAGAAAGAGTATTACTGGATGTACTGATCACGCGCGCTGATTTTATGATTGATACCACCGACCTGAGTGTTCATCAGTTAGCTGAATCAATTCGTGAAAAGATCTTAGGTAAAAAAGATAAAAAGCTGATTATCACCTTTATGTCGTTTGGCTTTAAACATGGTATTCCAAAAGAAGCCGATTACGTATTTGATGCACGTTTTTTACCAAATCCACACTGGGAGCCAGACCTAAAGCCACTCACAGGCTTAGATCAACCAGTAAAAGATTACCTTGCAAGTCATAGCATAGTGCAAAAATTTACATGGCAAATTCAAACATTTGTGCAAACATGGTTGCCTCACCTTGAGCGTAACAATCGCAGCTATCTTACCATCGCAATTGGCTGTACTGGCGGGCAACATCGCTCGGTATATTTAGCGCAGACCATTGGTGATAGCTTTTCAAAAACGCATGCGAACGTAAAAATCCGCCATCGCGAGCAAGATATTTAATTGGATGCCAGATGCACGCAGAAGACACGTTTTTAATTCAAAATAAGCTTGGCTTGCACGCACGAGCAGCCACTGTTTTAGCACAACTTGCTTTGCAATTTGATGCTAAAATTATGCTTTATCAAGACGATAAAGAAGCTGAAGGTGATAGTGTTTTAGCCTTAATGCTACTTGAAAGTAGCCAAGGTAAAGAAGTGCGTGTGGTATGTGAAGGCCCAGATGCAGAGGCTGCACTGAACGCAATTGGAGAATTAATTGCACAACGCTTTCATGAACAAGAATAGCGTTTGCTAAGGCTTAACCGTTTAAGTTAAACTTAGTTCAGGTATTTATAATTCTCTTTAAATATCCTACTTTTATATCGTTCACACCTTAAAAATACAAAGCACTTAATAATTTTATCGCAGTGTGAAGATATCCTGCAAATACACCACTTAGCAACTATGCTGTATTTGCAGAATCTTTATTAATCTATTTTCAGTTGTAAGGACGCCAATGCCAGAAGCCTTTGAACAAGACTACCCACTACAACAACTTAAACAAGTGACCAAGTCACTCAATAGTGGACAATTTGTTCAGGTGCGAGGCATGCTCGCTAAAACAGCTCCGTGTGATACCGCTTTATTATTAGAGTCATCTCCCCATAAAATTCGTCGCATGCTATGGCAGTTGGTAGACCCAGATGTGCGTGGTGATGTTTTAGAAGAACTCTCTGAAGACGTACGTTTAGGTATTATTGCTCAGATGGAGCCTGAGCACATTGCTGCTGCAACCGAAGACATGGACGACGATGACTTAGGTGAAGTTCTTCGTAGCCTTCCTGACACCGTTTATCAAGACGTAGTCAGTGCAATGGACTCGCAAGATAGAGAAAGGGCAACTCAGGCACTGTCGTACCAAGAGCGTTCAGCCGGTGCCCTGATGAACAGCGATACGGTAACAATCCGTCCAGATGTTACCTTAGATGTAGTCCTGCGCTATTTACGCTTGCGTGGTGAACTACCAGAAGGTACGGATGACTTATACGTTGTTGATAAACATAACTGCTTTTTAGGCGCGCTTTCGTTAACCACATTACTGACCAACTCATCGGATAAAATTGTTCGTGATTTAATGGATGAAGAGTGTGAGTCAATCCTAATCTCAATGGATGAAAGTGATGTAGCGCAATTGTTCGAGCGTCATAACTGGATTTCAGCCCCTGTTGTTGATGATAACGCTCACTTGCTTGGTCGTATTACCATCGATGATATCGTTGACGTCATCCGTGAAGATGCTGAGCACAGCATGTTAAGCCTTGCTGGTCTTGACGACGAAGAAGATACCTTTGCGCCAGTACTCAAAAGTTCGCAGCGTCGCTCTATTTGGCTGGGAGTTAACTTATTAACCGCATTGCTAGCAGCAATTGTGGCAAGCTTTTTTGAAAACACCTTAGCAATCTTGCCTATTTTGGCGGTACTAAATGGTATCGTACCTTCAATGGGTGGTGTTGCAGGTAGCCAAACATTAACACTGGTTATTCGTGGTATAGCGGTTGGCCATATCAACCAAACAAACCAACGCTTCTTATTACTTAAGGAACTGGCGATAGGCGCACTGAATGGCGTTATTTGGTCGATATTGATTGCTGGTGTGGTTGCCCTATGGCAATGGGACTTTAAGCTCGGTGCGGTCTTAGCGTTTGCGATGTTTATGAATCTTGTTGCCGCTGGTATCGCGGGTGCGAGTATTCCGTTAATTCTTAAGAAAATGAAAATTGACCCAGCCCTAGCAGGCAGTGTGGTACTGACAACCGTCACCGATATTGTTGGTATTTTTGCCTTTTTAGGCACTGCAACCTGGTTATTGATCTAATATAAAAACGGCCCTTTAAGGGCCATTTATATCTTTTACTTTGCGCGCTGCTTATTTTTACCTACTCTAGGTTTGGTATTGGCCTTTTTAAACTGGCTAAAACCAGTGTGGCGTGTAAGTGCCGCACGGCCTTTACCACCTTTACTATTTGCCGCTTTCTCGTTGCGACTCTCTTCAGGCACCAAACAGTTTGGCCCTTTCCCGATTAGATTCGCTTTGCCCATTTTTCTAAGAGCTTCTCGGATCATCGGCCAGCCGGCAGGATCATGATAGCGTAAAATAGCTTTATGCAAGCGACGCTGACGTGCCCCTTTTGGCACAGGCACTTGTTCAGTATTGTTTTTAATATTACGTAACGAGTTCATCTCGGTATGATAAATTGTCGTTGCGTTGGCCATTGGCGACGGGTAAAAATTTTGTACCTGATCAAGCTTAAAGTCATTGGCCTTTAACCATAGCGCCATGTTAACCATGTCTTCGTCTTTCGTTCCTGGGTGTGCAGAAATAAAATACGGGATCAAATACTGTTTTTTACCGGCTTCTTTTGAGTATTTATCAAATAGCTCTTTAAATTTATCGTAAGCACCCATGCCCGGCTTCATCATCTTAGATAATGGGCCATCCTCAGTATGCTCAGGGGCAATTTTTAAGTAGCCGCCTACGTGATGAGTAACCAGCTCTTTTACATAGCGTGGATCTTCTACTGCTAAGTCATAGCGTACGCCTGACGCAATCAAGATTTTCTTCACGCCTTTCACATCACGGGCTTTTTTATAAAGCTCAATCGTTGGGGTGTGATCGGTGTCCATATGCTTACAGATATCAGGATAAACACATGATAAACGTCGGCACGTGCTCTCGGCCTTTTTGCTCTTACAGCGCAATTTATACATATTCGCTGTTGGGCCACCTAAGTCAGAAATTACCCCTGTGAAGCCCGGTACTTTGTCACGAATTTGCTCAATTTCATCAATAATTGATTGCTCTGAACGGCTTTGAATAATGCGTCCTTCATGTTCTGTAATCGAACAAAAAGAACAACCACCAAAGCACCCGCGCATAATGTTCACCGAGGTTTTAATCATTTCATAGGCAGGAATTTTTTCATCGCCATAGCTTGGATGTGGAATACGCTGATATGGCAAACCAAATACGCCATCCATTTCTTCAGTTTCAAGCGGAAATGCAGGCGGGTTCACCCAAATCGAACGGTCGCCATGGCGTTGAAACAAGGCACGTGCACAACCTGGGTTTGTTTCTTGGTGCAAAATACGCGACGCATGGGCATAAAGCGGTTTATTTACACTCACTTGCTCATACGCTGGTAACTTAACGTAGGTCTTTTCCCATGGCTTAGGACGCGCAGGCTGAATAGTGATTGGCTTGGCAGCCTCTGCGCTTAAATCAATACCCGCTTGTTTAAACTCAGATTTACTACAACCGACATCATCTGCACCATACGGGTTTGGAATTGGATCAATCTTACCGATTTTATCGATAGCCGTAGAGTCACTGCCACGCCAGCCCGGCAAAGGCTCTTTTCGAATAACCGCGGTACCACGAATATCTTGAATGGTATCAACCGACTCACCACCAGCAATTCGGTGTGCAACTTCAACAAGCGGACGCTCGGCATTACCGTAAATTAGAATGTCTGCTTTGGCATCAAACAAAACACTTCGGCGTACTTTTTCTTGCCAGTAATCATAGTGCGCAATACGACGTAAACTCGCCTCAATACCACCAATAATTAACGGCACATCTTTATAAGCTTCACGACAGCGTTGGCTATACACAACCACAGCACGATCAGGACGTTTACCACCTATGTTACCCGGCGTGTATGCATCATCATGGCGCATACGCTTTTCAGCAGTATAGCGGTTGATCATCGAGTCCATATTGCCCGCAGTCACACCAAAAAATAAGTTAGGCTTACCTAACGCCATAAAGGCATCTTTTGAGTTCCAATCAGGCTGAGCAATAATACCAACGCGAAACCCCTGAGACTCAAGCATTCGGCCAATTACAGCCATACCAAAACTTGGGTGATCAACATAGGCATCGCCACTGACGATAATCACATCGCAACTATCCCAGCCTAATGCATCCATTTCTGCACGGGTGGTTGGTAAAAATGGCGCCGTGCCATAGCATTCAGCCCAATACTTAGGGTAAGAAAACAGGCCTCGCTCGGCTTTTAATGCGCTCATAAAGTGTACTCTGCTAACAAAAGGGGCGAATTATAACCCACTCTTATAGATTATTATAGAAAACAAAACGCCCTTCACATTGAAGGGCGCTGCAAGTAACTAGGATCAAGAGCTAAGCTAATTAATGTTTGGCTTGTAAATATGTGATTAACTCGTTCTCAGGCATAGGCTTAGCGTACATAAATCCTTGTACTTCATCACAACCAAGCTCAAGTAAATAATCAGCTTGTGCTTGTGTTTCAACTCCCTCTGCAATTGTTTTTAGACCTAATCTTGCACCCAAAGAAATAATTAACGCAGCGATAGCCTCACACCCCTTACCTGGTAGATCTTTTATAAATGCTCTGTCGATTTTGAGTCTATCTAACGGCAGTTTTTGCAAATAACTCAACGATGAGAAGCCTGTACCAAAGTCATCAATCGCAATTTCAATGCCAAATGCTTTTAACTCCTCAAGAGTGGTAATAACATTGCTCAGCTCGTCCATTACCACACTTTCGGTTACTTCAAGCTCTATAAACTGTGGCTTAACTTCATATTTTATTAGAGTGTCTTTAACCTGCTGCGCATAACCTTTCACTTTAAACTGTGGCACTGAAACGTTTACAGCAACACTAATGTTAAAGCCAAGCTGTTCAAGACGCTTTTGTTGTAAACATGCTTGTTCTAGTACCCACTGCCCTATTTCAACAATTAAACCTGCGTCTTCAGCCAAGGGAACAAATATAGCCGGGGAAATATATTGGCCATTCCCTGACGGCCAACGTAGCAATGCTTCACAGCCAATGATCTCTAATGTATTCAAATCTAGTTGCGGCTGGAACCACACTTCAAGTTTACGTTGTTCAAAGTCTTGACGAAGCTGCCTAATAATCCCTAAGCGCCATGCCATCTGCTCTTCCATTTCTGGAGTATACGTGACGACCATTTCAGAGGAATTCTTTTTAGCTTGGTTCAAAGCTATATATGCCAATTTTAGTGTTTCAATACCCGCTTTCTGAAAGTCACCTTGAAGGCACAAGCCAATCTTAAAATTGATAGGTAAAATATGTTCGCCAGCAGTAAAAGGTAAACTAAGATGTTCGCGTAACTGCTCAAGGTCATAACGCTGTTTTGGTAATATCAAACCAAACACATCAGCACCTATTCGAGAAAGAAGCTCGGCTTTTGGATACTCTTGTTGCAGCCTTTCAACAATAGCATTTAAAAGCAAATTACCAATTTCTTGCCCTAAACCATTATTGATATCAGAGAAATGGGCAACATCAATCAATAAAAAAACATAGTCTGTTTTACCGGGCTGATAAAAGCGCTCTACTTTGTTGATAAAATCATTACGATTAGGAAGACCTGTTAAAATATCTTTATACGCTGCATCACATAAACGGTTAAACAAGCGCACATTATCAAGACCAACACTTACATTGGTTAAAAAGATCTCGGCAAATTGTAACTGCGACGGGCTTGGCGTTTGATTAGTTTCTAAGTAAATCGCGGCTTGGCGATTTTTACTTTTTAGTAGATAGGTACTGTCAAGCTCAGTATGTTGATGCTCACCTTGTGCTAAGCAGTTTTTCACTTGTAAAATGATACGACCATTATCAAGCTGCTCAATTCGCTGACCAATTACATCGTTGTATTCAGCGCCACCGCCCAAAACAAAAACCCGATCGTCATCTTCAATCGAACCACACAGTAAGCCGTGAGGCTCACAATCTAAAATAAACGAAAGCTGCTTTAATACAGCCATGGTAAAAGCTTTGATATCGGTAAAGCCTAAAATAGCCTTCGAGGCGAGTAGAATATTGTTCAATGCGCGGCTTTGAAATTCGAGCTGGCAAACTTGTTCATAAGAACGGATAGCTGTTACCAGTGAAGTAATCAATTTACTACGAGTCAGCTCAGTTTTAGTTTTGTAATCATTAATATCGTACTCGCGGATTACTTTTTCTTCAGGGGCATACCCTGGCTGACCAGTACGAAGAATAATACGAATATTATGATTTTTTAGGCATTCTCTGACCTGCTTCACAACTTGTAAGCCAGCATCATCTGACTCCATCACAACATCAAGTAAAATAACGGAAATAGAATGGTCTTTTTTAAGTAATTCGAGCGCTTCTGCACCAGAGTAGGCATGATGGAATCGCAAGCCTTTATCCCAAAACTCAACCCCAGATAAAGCTAGCTTAGTGACAGAATGTATTTCAGGATCATCATCGACTATTAATACATCCCAAAAATCAGATACAGTTTCTTCGAGAAGCTGCTCATCATCTTGGTCGTTAAATAAAAAGTCATTACTGTCTGATGTCATTAATAATTCCTTAAAGTGAACACCGTAAAACTGTATCGATGGTGACTCTCCACTTTACAACGATGCATAAAAATTCTATCACTTATTCGACTGTGGTACATTAGTGATAACATATACAGTCGTATCAAAAAGATTATAGCCTAAGATACGTATAATGTTATGAAAGATATAAAACTATTGCCTGAGGTGAGATTATTAAATTATTCTTTGTGAGTTTAAAAGCATTATTTGTTATGACACTCATCGCGCTTGTGGTGGGTTTAATGCTTTCTCAACAATACACTGTTGATAAGTCGATAAGAATATCAGCAAGCGCCGAAGAAATCGCAGGTTTGGTTAGTGATTTTAACCAATGGCCTGAGTGGCAACCTTGGCAAGCAGTTGACCCAAGTATTGAATTTATAATTGCAGAGCCAAGCCAAGGCGTTGGCGCTCATCAGTTTTGGCAAAGTCGCTTTGGCAAAGGCGAGATGACCATTACCCAACTAAATAAAAATGCAATGATGTTTAATATTTTGTTTAACCAAGAGCACATTGCAAAAGGCGAGATACGTTTTTCAAATGCAGCAGATGGCGTTGAGGTTAGATGCACATTACAAGGTGAAGTCAACACTCCCATTATTGGCGGCTACCTCGCTTTATTAAGCCAATATATACTTAATAACTCGGTTAAGTTGGCTTTGAACAATATAAAAACCTATGCGCAGTTAGCAACAACAGAAAAGGCAATTGCTACCGATGACAGTCAAAGCGGCTCAAGCGAGAATTAATCTTGCTAACATAATCGAAAACCAGCTTGGATACCCTATCCATAAAACATCGTCTGTAAAAATCAATCAAACAAACGATGAACAATACTCGCCGCAAGGACAACAACAGCTACCCTATCAAGTAAAAGCTGAAGCAACATTACTCGACAGAGCCCATACACGCCAACAAATCCAATTAATAAAGCGCCAAGAAAATATCGAAACCATTATGGCAATGGCGATGGCGTTTTGCCCCGATGTAACTGGCCAACAACGACCCGATTTCGATTGGATAGAGCGCTTTATTAGCTTATGCGAAGATACTGCAAATACTGCAATGCAAAAACTGTGGGCAAAAATATTGGCAGGTGAAACTGTTGCTCCAGGTACATTTTCAATCAAAAGCTTACAAACGCTTAAATTTATGACTCAGCGTGAAGCCGATGCATTACAGCGCTGCACCTCGCTGTGTGGATTTAACGAAAAAGACCACAGTCACTTAATTCTCTTGGGCTTTTACAAAAAGCCGTCGCTTTTTGATTTATTAAGAAAAGGCAATAAAGTGTCATTTAACTTGGGCAAAACCCCGGTTAGTTTTCCTGACATTTTGACTTTAATGGATATTAACTTGTTGTATCGAAAAGAAATTGAATCAGCAGTTTTAAAAGCGGGTCAAGAGTTAGCCCTTAGTTTTATGAATCAGCGCCTTGTATTAAAAGCTAAAAGTAATGATTTGGTGCTTAGTTACTATAAGTTTACTCAAACTGGTGATGAGCTTAAAAAACTCATTAGTACACCGATAAATAAAGCTTATAAATATATTTTATCAACATCCTTAGAAGATGAGTTTGACGTTAGCTGGCATGCTTTAAAATAGCCTGCCAGCTAATAATAGATTCACCATCTATTTAGAAGTGAATTTGAATACCTGCAAATGGCCCAGAAGCATCAATATCGGTGTAAATATCATCGATATCATCAAGCTCTAGCGTCATTGAACGATAGCCCGCTTTAATATCCATATCAATAGCAAGGTTATCAAGTAACGCATAAGCAATACCGGCTTGATAATCTTGAACCTTACTATCATCAATAGCCAGTAAGCTACCTTCAAAGAAAACACTCAAGCCAGTTAATGGTAAGCCAACTTCAGCACGGCCATACACTAATGGTACAAAGCCTGAAAAATCAACACGCTCAGTAGTGCTTGGTCCACCGTTTTGCGATGTACCCGTTACCGTAATCTCACCATCAAACTGTTTAGCATTGACACCTAAATCGATAGACACTAAATCGTTATCAAAAATCTCATAGTAAAGAATATAATCAACATGTGACAAATCACTTACCGTACCAACGGTTGTACCTACCACGTAGTTAGAATCGCCAAAGCTAAAGCTTTCATCAAGCATGGTTGAACCGTTTAATTCAAGCTCTGTGTACTTAAGTTTAATATTTGGTACAAGTGGTACTGGGTGCTCTAGTGCTGCGTAGTAGCTCGTAAACGTCTCATCATCAAATTTGAAGCTTTGTAGATTACCGTCTTGGGCAAAACTACCGCTGTTATCAGATTGCCAGCCATCAACACCAAGATACAAACCTAATAATGTGTCAGCTTGAGCTGTCGGAGCTAAACAGGCCATCGATAAGGCGGCCGCTAAACAGTACTTTTTCATCATTTTATCCTTGCGCTAAAAGTTCGCTAAGTTCAATTAGAGCCGCATTGGCTCGAGAAATATAATTCGCCATTACTAATGAATGATTGGCTACAAAGCCAAAACCACTACCATTTAATATCATTGGACTCCACACGGTTTCTTGTGTGGCCTCTAATTCACGAATAATCTGTTGCAGGCTAACACGCGCATTTTTCTTTTCTAAGACATCGGCAAAATCATATTCAACTGCCTGTAAAAAATGCAGCAATGCCCATGTTGCACCACGAGACTCATAAAACACATCATCAATTTGCCACCATGATGTTTTTACCTGATTCTGTAAAGGCGTATAGGTTGCTTGATGGGCTGCGGTATCACCGGCTAGATCTGTGTTTAAGCGTTCTTGGCCGACACTGGCACTTAAGCGTTGGCTTAAACTGCCTAGGCGTTTTTCAGCTTCTTTTAACCAACCACGTAGATTATCTGCACGGGCATAAAACTGGCTATCGCGATCATTTTGATCCGCAATTTGAGTTCGATATACAATCAGTAAATCAATGCCTTTTTGATATTCAGCTTCAGCACTTGGCCATGCCCATGCTACTGAACTTATATTAAATTGCGGCTGTGCTTTTTTCAGAGCCTCATGTTCGGTCGACTGTGATTGCGAACGACTAAAGTCTTTACGCATCGACAATACCAGGTCTCGAGTCATCTCAAGCGCCCCGTATTCCCATGCCGGCATATTATCCATCATCACACTTGGTGGCATAATATCATTTGATAAATAGCCACCCGGTTTATTTAACAATGTACTTGCAACATTAATGAGTGTTGACGTGGTTGTGTAACCAGTGACAAACTTTTCACCCCGTTGTTGGGCTTCTTGTTTTGCCTTGTTTACAACATCCATGCGATCTGGTTCACTACTCCAGTAAACCGCAATTGCATAGAAAATAATTAAAATGATAAGTAATGCGCTGGCTATTTTTCCTTTATGCTCAGACATGGTACCTCCTAGTGGTGTGAGTGTTGTTCACTCTTATTTGCAGCCTGTTCAGACATTTCTTGTAAAGACACAACCTTAGCTTGAGTAAAAACTCGGTTGCCGTTTTTAAAATATAGCGTGAGTTTACGCTCTTGCCCTGCTTTTAGTTCATCCTCTGGTTCAAAAACCATTAAATGATAACCGCCAGGTTTAAACTCCACCTGACTATGAGCGCTAATTTCCAGTGAAAGAACCTGTTGCATTTTCATCATGCCATCAACATGCGTATGCTGATGAATTTCAACGCGGCCTAAACCATCCAGTTCGGCTTTAGTAAGCACTGTGGCGTGATCGCTTGGATTGGTAATAGTAAGATAAGCAACTGTCGCTTTACTAGCGGGTAAGAATTCTCGAACTTGGGCGTCACTCACGGTAACTTCTGCAACCTTGCTGTGCTCATGACCGCTATGGGCAGATGTAAACGTACTAAATAATAAACTTGCAGTAAAAAAAGACAGTGCGGGTAACAACTTCATTATGTTTTAATCCTTGTTAAGACATCTACTTACCCGCTAAATTTAGCATACTTTGGCTATTAAGGCAGTTTATTCACAGCTTAAGCCACTGATTTTTTGTTATCGGCAACCAGCCAACACAACGCGGCGATTAACAATAACGGCCATACAATTACAACTGAGCCAAATAAAAACGCAAGCACTACGCCAATCACAGCAACAACACCTGCGCCAATTAAGCCAATAGTAAATAAAGCAACCCCAGCCACAACGGCAATTACTGCGATGATAGCACCAAGCACTTCAAGCCCAGCCCAGCTCATATCTGCAATCGACAAAGGCAACTGCCATGTATCAAACGATACAAACGAAATTGTATCTGTGCACAGTAATAACATTGCTAAGATGATGATAGCTAACGTTTTCATAAAAGACTCCTAATAACCTTTAACTGGTAAAGTGCAATGAGCCACTAAATAACCCAAGCCTATTAACAACGGCATTTGAATAAGTAGTATGATCATGACTAAACGTGTAGACCATACCGGAAAGCCTAATCGTGCAGCTAAGCCACTACACACACCAGAGATCTTCTTGTTACTTAGATCTCGGTACCAACGTGTTGATGTATGATATGTATTCATCACTAAACTCCTAAGCAGATTGCTTCATACTTGCTTTTAAATCAGCAAGTTCTTTATCAATCGCGTCATTTTTCTCAAGCGCTGCAATTTGTGCTGCTGTTGAATTTGCCGCATCACTTTGCGTAAGTTCATATGCTTCAACCTGCGATTCAATATTTTCAACGCGTTGTTCTAAGTAGTCAAAACGCGCTAATGCATCTTCAACTTTACTGCTATGCAGCTGCTCTTTTACTTTTAAACGTGCTGTAACAACGCGCTCTTTTTGCATATAAGTCAGTTGCTTTGCTTTTGCATCTGCAAGCTTATTTTGTAAACGCTGACAATCTTCAGTGAGCTTTGCTAGTGACTCAGCCACTTTATTCATTTCAGCTTGTTGCGCTTCGATTTCTGTAGTTAAACGCTGTTTTTCAACTAATGCCGCTTTGGCAAGATCGTCACGATCTTTACTCAGTGCTTTTTCTGCCTTCGCTTGCCAGTCAGCTACTTTTGCTTGTTTAGCGGCAATTTCACGCTTCATTTGCTTTTCTTGCGTTAGAAACGTGGCTGCAGTTGCACGACACTCACTCAATGCATCCTGCATTTCTTGCACAAGTAAGTTCAGTAGCTTTTCAGGATCTTCTGCTTTGTCTAATGCAGCTGAAAGGTTTGCCTGAATAATGTCATTTACGCGATTTAATACACCCATGTGACTCTCCTGTTGATTATTGGGTTAATACATCAAGGAGATTCCAATTCTTGTGCCAACTACCACAAAAACAAAAATAACTATTTAAATACAATAAGTTGAGATTTAAAAATCAAGAATTAGACTGACTGGTGACTGAATGAAAAATAACTAATTTGACTAAAAAATTAACTTTTTCACCAAATTTTAGGATCAAAAAAAGCCACAAAATGTGGCTTTTTTAATGAGGGATATGATTAGGCTTCTGGGACAAAACTTAAGGCTTTATCCATAACAGATAAATCAGCCGCTTTACCATGTCCCTTTTCTGAAAGGTGACGTCTGAAACCACGCGCGCCAGGTTGGCCTTGGAAAATCCCCAACATGTGGCGAGCAATATGCCAAAAGTTAGCACCTTTGCTCATTTCATCTTCGATATAGTCATACATAGAGCGCACAACCTGATGACGAGTAAGCGTAAAGGCTTCATCACCATAAATGTTTTCATCAACCTCAGACAAAATAAACGGATTACTATACGCTTCACGACCAATCATAATGCCATCAACATACTCAAGGTGAGCCACACTATCAGCAATGGTTTTCACGCCACCATTTAAACTTAAGTGAAGTTGCGGATAATCTTTTTTCAACTGATAAACACGCGGGTAATCAAGTGGTGGGATCTCACGATTTTCTTTTGGGCTTAAACCATTTAACCATGCTTTACGGGCATGGATAATAAAGTCATCACAACCAACATCATGACTTGCTTCGATTAAGGCACATAAAAACTCATACGAGTCTTGCTCATCAATACCAATGCGCGTTTTAACTGTAACAGGAATAGTCACTTCGGCCTTCATTGCTGCAACACAGTCAGCAACCAGCTTCGGCTCTGCCATTAAACAAGCACCAAAACGACCATTTTGCACACGGTCAGAAGGACAACCAACATTAAGGTTAACCTCATCATAGCCACGCTCTGCCGCTAACTTTGCACACTTAGCCAACGCTTCTGGATCTGAGCCACCAAGCTGCAATGCCACAGGCCCTTCATGCTGGTTAAAATGAAGGTAGTCGCCTTTACCAAATAAAATAGCCCCTGTTGTCACCATCTCAGTGTAAAGCACAGCATGCTTAGTCATTTTACGGTGAAAAGTTCGACAGTGACGATCTGTCCAATCTAACATGGGCGCCACGGAAAAACGGCGGTTTAATGTCGTTGTGCTCATAACATGGCCCCTATAAAGATCAATACGTTTACTTGCAACTTGATTACCTAAATACGATTAACGCTCAGTACAGCGATGACGCAATTTTAAGAGATGCATCATGCCCTGACAAAATTTTCGATATTATATCACTAATGCTCAATCGCAACATGACATAATCAAAGATGGGGAAGAAAAGAATAAAAGAAGTGGACTACACACTCACTTCTTACAAAATGGTGGATAAGTTAACTTTTAACTTCATTAAGGAGGTGTTCTAAGTTTTTACCTGTAAGTTCAAATATGGTGATTTCTAACTCTTTATAATCTTCGTTCTTAAGGTTAACTAGTTTGGCACCCACTGCAATACGCGCTACTTTTTCAACAGGGTCGATTTCAACAATTTCAATTGATGCATGAGTATCATGATCTTTTGACTGCACATAGTATTCACTAAAAAATGTACCATCAGCGCGAACATTCGGGTTGCTGTCAGACACTGATTGTAAAAGTGTACCTTTCTTTAAATCACTTTTACGAAGTGAAAAGCTGTACTCAGCAACATTTGCATGACCAATGATCACTGTTACTGCGCTTTCACCATTAATTTTAAAATCATGATCAGTTACTTCAATAACTTTTAACTTACCACTGTCATAGGTTGGCTCCATGCAAGCACCTAAACTAAAAATCAGAAAAACTGATAAAACAACATTTTTGAGTAGCATTCTCTATTCCTTAAATTTTTATTGCCTACTTCTTAACTTAGATAAAAGAAGACAAATATTCAAAGTTTAAATTACTGAAAATGCACTTTAATTCATCTTATCCAACGACACTCAAACCAAAGTAGTGAGCTATGCCGCCAAGAATATTTGTCACAGCCACTGAAGATAAAATTAGTCCCATCACTCGGCTGATTATACTGGCACCACTATCACCAATTAATTTGTGAACTTGAGTAGCCAATAAAAGTAACACTAAGACGATAATGAGCACCGATAACATTATCGCAGAGGTAACTAGTTGCTCTAACCATGTATATTCATTATTGCGCGTCATCAACACTGCACCGAGCATTGCCCCCGGGCTTGCAATTGATGGAATTGCCAGCGGAAAGATAGCCGTTTCGGTACTATCACGGACACTTTTAATTTCGCTTTCAGGCTTACTCTCGCCAAAGATCATAGACAGCGCAAAAAGTAATAGAACAATGCCGCCAGCAATCTGAAATGCCGATAAAGGAATTTTAATTGCGTTTAACAGCAACTCCCCAGCAATAACAAAGAAAAGTAAAACTAATGCCGACACTCCTACCGCTTTAAGTGCAACTTTGCGTTTAAACTTGGCATCATCCCAGCGGGTTACAGCAATAAAGACAGGCACCGTACCGATTGGATCAATCACAGCAAAAAAGAAAATGAACGCGGCGAGCAACTCAGTCATTAACAAACTTCCTTGAAAACGAGATAGCGAATAAAAACACTGCAACTACAATACAGTATGTTAGTATATCACGGTAGCGTAAGGATAAGAGAAGATGAATATAGAATCACTCGTTAGTAAAGCAAAACAAGTCTGCGACAATCGTGGTGCACGTTTCACGCCTATCCGTGAAAAAGTATTTCGCCTTTTAGCTAGTGCGCAAGGTGGTGTAGGTGCTTATGACTTATTAGAACAACTTAAATTAACTGAGTCTGGTGCAAAACCTGCCACTATTTATCGCGCGTTAGATTTTTTGTCTGAACTTGGCTTTATTCATAAAATCGAAAGTACTAACTCTTTTATGTTGTGCCATCATTTCGATCATATTCACCCTGTACAACTATTAATTTGCGACAGCTGTGGTTTTGTTAAAGAGTTACATTCAACAGTGATTTCTCACGAACTGAATAATCTCGCCGCAGAAAGTGGATTTATTGTCTCTGGACAAACTATCGAAGCACATGGAAAGTGTGAAAATTGCAAAGATTAAGTGCACTGTTCTGAACAGCCACTACACTTAAGTTATAATTGCAGCTTGGCTGCGTAACCTGAGGGAAATTAAATAATGAATGTGGAGTTCATCAACCCATTTTTATCATCATTATTAAATGTATTGAGCACCATGGCTCAAACAGAATTGAAACCGGGTAAACCTAGTTTAAAAAAAGATGAAGTAGCCCGTGGTGATGTTTCCGGTTTAATAGGTATGGTTGGACCACAAACAAAAGGCTCACTTTCAATCTCATTTGATGAAAGCCTAGCATTAACCATTATGGAAAGAATGCTCGGAGAACGACCAGAAACTATCGATGAAGAAGTTACCGATATGGTCGGTGAAATCACTAACATGGTGACAGGTGGTGCTAAAAACTTACTTGGCGAAAAAGGCTATGAGTTTGATATGGCAACGCCAGTTGTAGTGTCTGGCAAAGGACATACAATTGCTCACAAATGCGAAGGTGCCAAGGTGTTAATTCCATTCACGTCAGCTGACGGTAACGCCAATATCGAAGTAAGCTTTGATAAACTATGAGTTGGCAGCAAAAAACAATTCAATTAAAGCCTCGCTCGCGAGGCTTTCACATTATTGATGACGAAATACTTCGTCAACTCCCCGAAATAACACAGTACAAAGTCGGTTTATTACACCTTTTCATTCAGCACACTTCTGCAAGCTTAACCATTAACGAAAATGCAGATCCGACTGTGCGAATGGATATGGAAAGTCACTTCAATCACTTTGTGCCAGAACGACAAAGTTATTATCGTCATGATTATGAAGGTGATGACGATATGCCAGCCCATATAAAAAGCAGTACATTAGGTGCTGAACTCACCATACCAATTAATCAAGGCCGCTTAATGCTAGGCACATGGCAAGGTATTTATTTAGGTGAACACCGAGACCATGGTGGTGCTAGACGGATTGTCGCGACGATTCAAGGTCAGATCTAGAAACTAGCTATAGACAAAGTTTGGTTTTAACAGCTTTATTTAAGAAAGATTTTATTTAAGAAAGTATTTTGGGATTTTTTAGAGATTGGAGCGGCACACGAGGCTCGAACTCGTGACCTCAACCTTGGCAAGGTTGCGCTCTACCAACTGAGCTAGTGCCGCTTTAAATAGTTTCTAGTTACAAGATTCAAGTTACAAGTTTGAATATCTTGGAGCTTTCAACTTTCCCCTTGAAACTTATATCAATTTCTTTTGGTGAGAAATTGGAGCGGCACACGAGGCTCGAACTCGTGACCTCAACCTTGGCAAGGTTGCGCTCTACCAACTGAGCTAGTGCCGCATCAAATAGTTTCTAGTTACAAGATTCAAGTTTGAATAGCTTGGAGCTTTCAACTTTCCCCTTGAAACTTAAGCCAATTTCTTTTGGTGAGAAATTGGAGCGGCACACGAGGCTCGAACTCGTGACCTCAACCTTGGCAAGGTTGCGCTCTACCAACTGAGCTAGTGCCGCTTTATAAGTAGTCAGTAATTTGTCCGTTGGTGCACAACCTTGAAGGTTGCGGTAAAACGTTCTGGCAACTGAGCTAGTGCCGCATTCAAAAATTGTCAGTAATTTGTCCGTTGGTGCACAACCTTGAAGGTTGCGGTAAACGTTCTGGCAACTGAGCTAGTGCCGCATAAATAAGTTGTAAGCTGCAAGTTTCTAGCTTCAAGCTAATGCTTTCAACTTTCCCCTTGAAACTTAAGCCAATTTCTTTTGGTGAGAAATTGGAGCGGCACACGAGGCTCGAACTCGTGACCTCAACCTTGGCAAGGTTGCGCTCTACCAACTGAGCTAGTGCCGCATTCAATTACTTAGAGACATACCAACCCCGCGGGGTTAACGTCTTAAGCGGGGCAGGATTCTACAATAATCCGATGTGTTTGCAAATGTTTTTTACAAATTAAAGAATTTTTCTTGGTAAACCTTTAATTCCATGATCGAATCTTTGATATCGTCGAGGGCTAGATGCGAACCTTTTTTGTTCACTTGTGCTAACACGTCAGGTTTCCAGCGACGCGCAAGCTCTTTAACTGTGCTTACATCGAGGTTACGGTAGTGAAAGTAGTCTTCCAATTCAGGCATGTACTTATTCATAAAGCGGCGATCTTGGCCGATAGAATTACCACACATAGGCGAAGCACCCGCAGGTACCCATTGCTTCAAAAATGCCAGTGTTTGCTCAATGGCATCTTGCTCTGTGAATGTGCTTGCTTTACAGCGAGCTGTTAAACCAGATTGACCGTGCTGAGTTGTACACCACTCATCCATGCCATCAAGCAGTTCATCGCTTTGATGAATAGCAATAACAGGGCCTTCAGCCAAAATGTTTAAATCACTGTCGGTGACAACAGTGGCAATTTCGAGTATTTTATCTGTTGCTGGTTCGAGGCCGGTCATTTCCAGGTCGAGCCAGATAAGATTTGATTTATGAAAAGACATAGTTACCTTAGCGGTGCTTTCCTTTAGATCCAACGCATTTAGATATATCATATTAGTATCATCAGTCGACCTAAAGCTTTTTTTTCAAAAAGCCCGACATTTACTCAAGTTATAGGCCAAAAGTGGCAAAACAAAAGAAATTAAGTAAAGGCCAATCGCGTCGAATTAAGGCCAATCATCAAAAACGCCTCTCTAATGCAGATAAAAAGCAAGAGAAAGGGGTAACTGTGCAATGGCAAAATGACAATTTAGGTCCTGCCGAAAATGCGGTAGTGATCAGTCGATTTGGCCAACATGCCGACATCGAAACCGAATCAGGCAGCATATTACGTTGTAATATTCGCAGAACAGTATCGAGCCTTGTCTGTGGTGATGAAGTTATTTTTCGCCGTGCAAAAGTTAGCGAAGGCGACTTAGCTGGCGTTATTGAGGCAACTCATGAACGTCGCTCACAACTAACGCGCCCTGATTTTTATGACGGGGTAAAAGTCGTCGCTGCCAATATCGACCAAATTTTAATGGTCTCTGCGGTACTGCCTGAGTTTACGCCAAACATTATCGATCGCTATTTAGTTGCCTGTGAAGACATGGGAATTGAGCCTATTTTAGTGCTCAACAAAATAGATTTAATTGACGATGAAGGCCTTGCTTTTATTGATGAAATTCTCGATATCTATAGAGAGTTAGGTTATCAAGTACTGTTAGTCAGTAATAAAACGGGTCAAGGCATTGATGAACTTAAACAAAAACTGGTCGGTAAAAACAGCATTTTTGTTGGTCAAAGTGGTGTGGGTAAATCAACCTTAGTGAACACTGTACTGCCAGATGCTGACATTCTAACCCAAGAAGTCTCCGAGAACAGCGGCCTTGGTCAACACACAACAACCGTATCGCGATTACACCATTTACCAAGTGGTGGTAACCTAATCGACTCACCGGGAATTCGTGAGTTCGGCTTATGGCATTTAGAGGTTGAGCGCGTTACATGGTGCTTTAAAGAGTTCCGTGATTTTATTGGTGGCTGTCGTTTTCGCGATTGTAAACATTTAAACGATCCTGGCTGTATAATTCGCCAAGCTGTTGATGATGGTGAAATTTCAGAACTTCGTTTTGACAGTTACCACCGAATTTTAGAAACTATGGCCGACGGCCGTGCTGGTGCACGCGCTCCTCGCGTATAACTATTTAGGAAATAACAAGTGAGTTTAGATAAATTCAAAATTGCTATGCAATATGCCATGCCAAAACATTTCATTTCGCGCATGGTTGGCAAGTTAGCAGCAGCAAAAGCGGGTGGCTTAACAACGGCCTTAATTAAATTGTTTATCAAACAATACAAAATTGATATGAGTGAGGCTAAATACCCAGATCCAGCTCATTACAAAACTTTTAATGAGTTTTTCACTCGCCCATTAAAAGAAGGTATTCGTCCACTTGCTGAAGAAAGCGACATTATTGCTCACCCAGTTGATGGTGCAATTAGCCAATTAGGCGATGTAGTCGACGGTCAAATCATCCAAGCAAAAGGCCATGACTACAGCTTACAAGCACTACTTGGTGGCAAAGAAGAAGACACAGCGCCGTTTTTAGGCGGCAAGTTTGCGACTATTTATTTAGCGCCTAAAGATTACCACCGTATTCACATGCCTGTTGATGGTACGCTGAGCAAAATGATTTACGTTCCGGGTGATTTATTTTCGGTAAACCCGTTAACAGCGCAAAATGTACCTAACCTATTTGCTCGTAACGAGCGAGTTGTGGCTATCTTCGAAACCGAAATTGGCCCGCTAGCCATGGTGCTTGTAGGTGCGACAATTGTTGCTAGCATCGAGACTATTTGGGCAGGCACAGTAACGCCACCAGCAGGTAAAGATGTATTTAGTTGGAATTACCCAACCACAGGTGACAACGCGATTACTTTGAAGAAGGGTGAAGAAATGGGTCGCTTTAAATTAGGCTCTACCGTTATTTTAGCCTGGGGTGCAAATCAAGCTGAGTTCTTATCAGATCAACACCCTGAAACAGTAACGCGCATGGGCACACCATTTGCGAAAATTAACGACTAATAAGTTCAATTAAGCAAACCAATTAAGCAAACCACTTTAGCTAAAAGTGGTTTGCTTAAAATTCACTACAAAACCGCGCCTACGCTCTGCTATTACACTCTGAGCATTCACTATCTTTTTGAATATTAAAGTGCTGCTGTTTTAGTGTTAGCCCATCAAATTGAATAAACTCACTACCGACTTTATGGCCAAGCAATATATTGATAGCCAATAAGCTTTGCATGCTGCCCATAACCCCAAGTAACGGGCTCAATACCCCAGCATTATCGCAATTAAGCGCTGTTTGCTCCTTCGTTTGCGGGAATACACAACCATAGCAAGGGCTCTGTTCATCACGAAAATCAAAACTCATCACTTGCCCCTGTGTTGCAATGGCAGCAGCTGACACAAGTGGGATAGATTTAGCTAAACAATAGCGATTAACCAAGTAGCGAGTTGCAAAGTTATCACTACAATCAAGGATGATGTCAGCGCCATCAAGAAGCTCAGCACAGTTACTTTCATCAAGCTTTTGGCATAGGGGCTTAACCGTAATTTGATTATTTAAACTGCTTAATACCTTGGCAGCCGCCTGTGTTTTTGCCTGCCCCATATGGTTTACTTTATAGAGTATTTGTCGTTGTAGATTTGAAAGCTCAACTTTATCGTCGTCAATCAAAGTGAGCGTTCCGATTCCTGCAGCCGCTAAATAAAACAGTGCTGGTGAGCCAAGCCCACCTGCCCCGACAACCACAATATGTGCAGACTTTAACTTTTGCTGCCCCGCATGCCCCACCTCTTTGAGTAGCAAGTGGCGGCTATAACGAATTTGCTCTTTGTCGCTTAACGCGCTCATATTAAGACTGACCTTCGACCAGCTGTTTTAACTTGGCAATGGCTGCTTGGTAGTCTTCGGCTTCAGTAATCGCACGTACTACTGCAACACTGCCAACCCCCGTACTCGCAACTTGCTCTGCCCGTGATATATCAATTCCACCAATCGCAACCGTTGGATAATCAGCCATTAATGGCACAAATTTTTCAAGCTTTTCTAAACCTTGAATTTGCCCTGTCATGTCTTTGGTGGTGGTTGGATAAATAGCGCCAAACGCCATATAACTTGGTCTGTAATTATGCGCGCGTAGCATCTCATAAAAGCCATGGGTCGAAACACCTAAGCGTAACCCTGCCTCTTTTATGGCAATTAAATTAGCGGTTTGTAAGTCTTCTTGCCCTAAATGCACACCATAAGCGCCGTGTTTAATCGCTAATTGCCAATAATCATTGATATACACCTGCGCATCGTACTTCTGCCCCAGCATAACCGCACTAGCAATCGACTCTTCTAGTGTTGCATCGTCTGCATTTTTCATTCTTATTTGAACTGTTTTAACTCCTTCGGCTAAACACTTCTCTAACCAATCAACCGTATCAACAACGGCATATAACCCAAGCTGTTTTGAGTCGCACTCGGCAAAACCAGCTGCCATGGTAAAATCAACCGGGCAATCAAAGTCGAGCTCATCACCCAGCCAACTTCCCGCCGCGATGACTTGTGGGTAATCTGCTAGATTTGTTGGAAAGCAAGTGTGCGCAACGGGGCCAATCCCTTCACCATAACGAATGGCTGCTTTTAATCCTTGGTTGATATAGGCTTTCGCTAAAATAAAGGCATCTTTGAGTGGATACTGTTTGGCTAAACACGCAGCAATCACAGAGGCCATACTGCATCCAGTACCGTGACTATGCGGTGTTTGAATTTTTTCGTTGCCAAGCCAATATGCCTGCTCACCTTGCACGCAGTAATCAATGCAGTAGCCACTTGGGTAATCCCAATGACCCCCTTTGATGATCACCGCTTTTGCACCATAGCCTGTTAACTTCTCTGCGGCTTCTTTCACTGCGCTTGGGCCAATCAGGTAAACACCAGTTAATAACTGCGTTTCGTGGGTGTTCGGTGTTACAACATCGACTAATGGCAATAAACACTCTTTGATAGCACTAACAGTATCTTCTTCTGTTAATAAATCACCACTTGAGGCAATGGCAACCGGATCATAAACAACCAAAGGCGGCTCTGCCCAAGTTGCTTTGTAATGTTTTAAATGCTCACTAATAAGCTGTATTTGCTGCACATTGGCAAGCATGCCAATTTTAATCACACTGGCAGGCATATCACTGGCTAAGGCTAATAGTTGCGACTCAATCACCTCTGTTGAAATCGGGTTAAGTGCTTCTACACCTAAACTATTTTGTGCCGTTAAAGCAGTAATAACCGTACAGCCGTGTACATTAAAACTTTGCATTGCCTTGATATCGGCTTGAATTCCTGCACCGCCGCCCGAATCTGAGCCAGCTATGGTCCATACAACCTGATTCATGTTATTCCTCACATTTTATTCTTGATGCCAAAATGGCATACCGAGCGTCGGCGTTGATGGGCTTGCTACGTCTTTTTCTGGCATCGCTTTAGCCACATAGCTATATCGCCCCGCCTCAACCGCACTCTTAAACGCTTTACTCATCGTTACTGGGCAACCTGCACCCGCAATTGCCGAATTTAATAATACGGCATCATACCCTAATTCAAGCGCTTGGCAGGCATGAGATGGTAAACCTAAGCCTGCATCAACAATTAAAGTATGGTTTGGCAAGCGCTCACGGATCATTTTTAAGTTATAAGGATTCAGCAAGCCTTTACCCGTGCCAATCGGTGCGCCCCAAGGCATTAATACTTCGCAGCCTAAATCAGCGAGGCGCTGACACAGCACTAAATCATCTGTGCAATAAGGTAAAACTTTAAAGCCATCGGCCAATAAAATTTTAGTGGCTTCAAGCAATGCGATTGGATCGGGCTGTAAATTATATTCATCACCAATTAGTTCTAACTTGATCCAGTCAGTGGCAAATACTTCGCGGCACATTTGCGCCAAGGTCACCGCCTCTTTTACGCTATGACAACCCGCCGTATTCGGCAGCACCTTTAACCCAGTGTTTTTTATCAATTGCCAAAAATCATCACCCGCAACAGCGCTTTGCTGACGTCTTAATGAAACCGTGACAATCTCAGCCTGTGAGGCCACTATCGAATCCTGCATAACACTAGGTGAAGGATACAATGCTGAGCCTATCAGTAACCGACTTGTAAACTGCTCACCATAAACCGAAAAACTATCCATCTTAGCCTCCTTGAATTGGCGACAATAACTCAATGCTGTCGCCTTCGTTGAGGGTTTTAGCATCACATTGACTGCGCGGTACAAAGTCACCATTGACGGCAACGGCAAATGGAGGTCTTGCACCAAACTGGCTCAACGCCTGAGTGAGCGATGTATTCTCGCTTACTGTAACTGACTGACCATTAATTAAAATATTCATTTTTATCCTTAAGCAATTAAGCTCACTGCGTCATCAACCACCTGAGGCGCAAGTAAATAGCCATGACGGTACAAGCCATTAATACTGATCACTCGACCTTGTTTTGTGACTTTCGGGCGGTTGTCTGCAAACGCTGGACGAAGCCCTGATTGCAAGCTCTCGATACGTCCTTCAGCAAAGCCGCTATGCACCGTATAAGCAGCAGACAATAGCTCCAGCGCCGAGCGCACGGTGACTTTACCGCGGTCTTGCGATTCGATTTCAGTCGCACCAATCACAAATTGATGATTTGGCTTAGGAGCAATATAAATTGGGTAACGCGGATGCATCAGCCGTATCGGCCTAGTTAGGTTCACCTCTGGTGCATATAAACGCGCTACTTCCCCTCTTACTCCACGCAGTAAAGGTTCAGCCTGTTTAGCACCTAAGCCGCGGCAATCAAATACATAATCAAAGCTTTGGCCATTCACCCGATGAGCGTTCAATTCAACTTTACAGCCAAAGTTAAATTGCACTCCTTGCGAGGTAAGCTTTTTAAAACTAGCGCGATAAAATGCCTGATTATCGAGTTGCCCTTCACAAGGTAAATACACACCTTGATGGAACCGCCCAGCTAGTTCTGGCTCAAGGTCTGCGATTTGAGTGCCAACCAATGCGTGTGCCTGATAGCTTTCAAGCGGTTTTAAGCGGCTCACAAAACTTTGTAAATCGCCCCTATCTTGCTGATGAGCAACCACTAAACTGCCTGTTTGTTGAAAATACACCGCTTCATCGAGCTCACTTAAAATTTGCTGCCAACGAATGATGCTATTAAGCCCTTGTATGGCTAAATCCTGTTCACACAGGACTGATTCTGCAAGGGGGGCTAACATCGCTGCAGCAACGCTACCGGCACTGTTGCTAGCATGTTCATCATCTTGTTCAAACACACTTAACTGATGCTCTTTAGCAAGTGCTAATGCAGTTAAACGGCCAGTTAAACCAAAGCCCAATATCGCTATCTTTAATGACATAAACTTTCTAGGCCTAAGCTCTAGGCCCTAGGTAAATACCTAGAGCCTATCGCTGATGCCTAGCTCCATCAATTAAACTGCTTTGTGGTAAATCTCAGAGCCTGTTTTTTTGAACTCGTCTGATTTCGCTTTCATTTCGGCTTCAACATCGACCATTTTGATTTCGATAGCATCACCTACGTTATTTGGATCAATGCCTCTTGCTTCAAGATCTTTGGCATAATCACGTACTTCTTGAGTGATCTTCATCGAGCAGAACTTAGGGCCACACATAGAGCAGAAATGTGCAATCTTGCCTGATTCTTGTGGCAATGTTTCGTCGTGATATTCGCGGGCGCGTTCTGGGTCTAAACCTAGGTTAAATTGGTCATGCCAACGGAACTCAAAGCGTGCTTTTGATAATGCATTATCGCGCTCTTGCGCACCCGGGTGGCCTTTTGCCAAATCGGCTGCATGAGCAGCAATCTTGTAGGTGATTAAACCTTCTTTAACGTCTTCTTTGTTTGGTAAGCCTAAATGCTCTTTAGGGGTTACATAACAAAGCATGGCACAGCCGTACCAAGCAATTTGCGCAGCGCCAATACCTGATGTGAAATGATCGTACCCCGGTGCAATATCCGTGGTTAATGGACCTAGAGTATAAAACGGTGCTTCTTCACAGTGTTTTAGCTGCTCTTCCATGTTCTCTTTGATCATATGCATTGGCACATGGCCTGGGCCTTCGATGAACACTTGCACATCATGTTTCCAAGCAAGTTTTGTCAGCTCACCTAAAGTACGTAATTCGCTGAACTGGGCTTCGTCATTAGCATCGGCGATAGAGCCTGGACGCAGGCCATCACCTAATGAAAAACACACATCATACTGTTTTAAAATTTCACAGATTTCTTCAAAGTGCGTGTATAAGAAGTTTTCTTTATGGTGCGCTAAACACCATTTCGCCATGATAGAGCCACCACGCGAAACAATACCGGTAACACGCTTTGCCGTCATCGGCACGTAACGCAGTAATACCCCAGCATGAATAGTAAAGTAATCAACGCCTTGTTCAGCTTGTTCAATCAAGGTATCGCGGAAAATCTCCCACGTTAGGTCTTCAGCCACACCGTTTACTTTTTCAAGCGCTTGGTAAATTGGTACCGTGCCAATTGGTACTGGTGAGTTACGTATCACCCATTCACGGGTTTCGTGAATATAGCGACCCGTTGATAAATCCATTACCGTGTCAGCGCCCCAACGAGTAGACCACACCATTTTTTCGACTTCTTCTTCAATTGATGAAGTCACAGACGAATTACCAATATTCGCGTTCACCTTAACTAAAAAGTTTCGGCCAATGATCATCGGCTCGGTTTCTGGATGGTTGATGTTGTTAGGAAGCACGGCGCGGCCACGGGCAATTTCATCACGCACAAATTCAGGGGTAATAAAATCAGGAATGCTAGCGCCAAACGATTCGCCTTTGTGCTGGGCTGCAAGTAACTCTTCACGAATTTTAGCGCGCCCCATGTTTTCACGGATCGCCACATATTCCATTTCAGGCGTCACAATGCCTTGTCGCGCATAATGCATTTGCGTTACGTTTTTGCCTGCTTTTGCACGGCGGATCTTTGGTAGATGTTCAAAGCGGATATGATCTAACCCTTCATCTGCCATTCGCTGTTGAGAAAATTGCGAAGTCACTGAGTCTAAAATTTCAGTGTCGCCGCGGCTTTCAATCCACTTTTCACGGTATTTCTCAAGGCCCTTGCGCACATCGAGTTTAAAATCCGGATCAGTGTATGGGCCTGATGTATCGTAAACACGAATTGGCGCGTTAGGCTCAAATACGGGATTCTCTTCAGTACCACCGATGAAGGTATCGCTGAGGGTGATTTCACGCATCCCTACTCGCACATTATCTTGCGTGCCTTCTACATAAACTTTATGAGAATTAGGAAACGGTTGGCCCGTTAAGTTATAAATATACTCTGATGCAGCCGCACGAACTTCGCGGCGAGATGGTTTAGTTGTTGTGTTTGACATGACTTACCTCATTGCTTTAAGGGTTGTCTTGTCAGATATTGCAAATGCAATAGAGAGTGGCAAACGCCATTGGATCGTTAGTAAGTTAAATGCTTACCAGTGCAGCCTGTGCCGCTTATGCCCCAAAATTTGGCGCACAAGCGCCTAGTGAGGCAGCTTGTTCCCTACGCAGGTGTTAGCCTGATCAGGTTCACGGATCCCGCTTTCGCGATCTCAGCCTTGTTAAAGGCACTCCGACAAGTTTAAATTCGTTATTTTTTATTAACGCAATGAGTGTACGTTAGTTAAAAATTTGCTGCAAGCACATGCGCTTTAGTTTTTGGCGATAAAGGTAAAGCGATGCATACCTTGCAAAGTCAGTTGCTCACCTTCAAGCTTAATAGCTGCACCTTCTCTTAACGCGGTTAACAAACTACGTTCGAGTTCATCGGCTTTCTCACCGCACGATTTACGTGTCATGCCTAGCTTGTTTACTACAATTGAATCATCGTCAGTTAGAACTGCTTCGCCAAAGAATTTATTACAGCCTGCAAAGCCATTTATTTGCATTGCTTCAATAAATCGCATTGATGCACTTTGCGACACATCAAGACTTAAGCCATTCACCTTTGATAGCTGCCACTGAGTATATTTTAATTGTTCACTTGTGACTGTACTGGTTGATGAACACCCTAAACAAAATAATACAAACAAAAGTGGTACGGCTAAACGCTTCATATTTTTTACAATTCAAATTCCAATACCATAATAGTAACAATATTTGACTGCTTTGATCGTTAAAAAAACATGTTTTATCTGTAAAAAATTGTTCTAAGCCCCGTTTTTTTGAAACACTCTCGTTTACTTGAATAAGTTATCGACTTCTTCTGGTAAAAAAGGACGACCTTTTTCATTTACCGACGTACCAATCACTAATGCTTGTAGCATCACTTTATCGTCATGTTTGCGATACACCGTTTGCCTAAATGCAAACTTTAAACGGCTGATACGCTCAGGCTCAACGGCCACGTAAAATTCATCACCCGGCACAAGTGATGCCTTGTAATCCATTTCGCTGCGAAGCACCACAAGGTTCACTTTTTCTCTTGCTAGCTTTGCAAAGTCGATACCTTGAGCATGTAAAAATTCATGGCGAGCATGTTCTAAGTAATTAAAATAAACACTGTTATTTACAATACCTTGTAAATCACACTCATAATCACGCACTTTAAAGTCGACTTTAAAGGTCATAGTCGTATTCCTAATCAATTTACGTATAATTGCCTGCGTTTATACCATAAAAATTGATTTTATAGCCATTTGGCTAGCTAGGTTGCTAGAATAGCAGTCCCGAAAATGGAGTTAAGAATCCACATGAAACGACGTTTATCATTATTATCTGCTGCCATCCTGCCTTTATTTGCAGCATCTTCGATTGCCTACGCTGAAGATGGTGAGTTGGAAACAATTGTAGTTACCGGTGATTTCAAAAAAGAAAGCATTCAAACATTAAGTGCCAGTGCTAGTTTATTTTCAGACCATGAAATCAATCAACGTGGTGCAAAGTTTTTAGATGAAATGCTTGCTAGTGCAGCGAATGTAAACTTTACCTCAGGGGCATCTCGTGGTCGTTTCGTGCAAATTCGTGGTGTAGGTTTACGCTCACAGTTTGTTGACCCCATTAATCCTTCGGTTGGCTTAGTGATCGACGGCATCAACTACTCTGGTTTAGGCGGCAGTTCACTGTTATTTGATATCGACCAGGTAGAAATTTATCGCGGCCCACAAGGGACTCGCTTTGGTGCTGATGCATTAGCTGGCATGATTCAAATGGAATCTGCAACACCCGCCCTTGACCCAAGTGTGAAAGTACAATTAGGTGCGGGCAACTACAACAGCTATGAAGCAGGTATTGCCGCAGGTACGGGTATTACCGACGACACAGCAGTACGCGCCAGTATTTATCAACGTGAGTCTGATGGCTATGTTGAAAACCGTTATTTAGGCGAAGATACCCAACAACAAGATGAGCTCGTTTCTCGCTTTAAATTACACAGCCAATTGACCGATCACCTACGTACTGAACTGAGCGTTCATTACATTGATATTAATAACGGCTATGATGCCTTCACCTTGGATAACAGCCGTTACAGTGTGGCTGATGAACCAGGCCAAGATAACCAAGAAAGCATTGCAGTTGGCCTTGCCAACATTTACACCGGCTTCGACTGGTTTGATGTTAGCCTAAACCTTTCAGGTATCGACAGCGAGCTGCTATACAGCTACGACGAAGACTGGGTGTGTAATGATGAAGCCCAACCAGAGTTATGTGCTGCAGGCTTGCATGAATGGGGCTATAGCTCAACAGATGCTTACTTTCGCGATCGTCAAGATCAAGCAGCCGAGCTGCAATTTAGCGGTAAGTCTGGTGAGTGGGTTGCCGGTATTTACTACCAAGGCCGCGAAGTTGATTTAGAACGCCAATACACTTGGCTTACGCAACCATTTGCATCAAATTATGAAACCAGCAATATTGCAGCGTATGGTCAATTAGCAACACCTATTGGTCCAAAAACAACCTTAATTACGGGTTTGCGTGTCGAGCAGTATCAAGGCGACTACACCGACAACAACGGTTTTATTGAAGAAACTGATGATGTCATGGTGGGCGGTAAGCTTGCACTTGAATACCAAGTGATTGATCGCACCATGATCTACACCAGCATTACTCGTGGCTATAAGGCTGGCGGTATTAACTCTGAAGCGTTAGCAAAAGCAAAAGATGAAAGCTTAAATCTAGATGCTGATTTCTTCGCTAATCACACATCATTTGCCCCTGAATACCTTTGGAGCAGTGAGTTTGGTGTGAAAGGCAGCTCACTAGACGATAAGTTTGTGTTACGTCTTGCCGCTTTCTACATGTATCGCGAAGATATGCAGCTAAAATCGTGGCAAGTTGAAGGTCAAAAATTCACAGGCTATATCGATAATGCCAGCTCTGGTGAAAACTACGGTTTAGAAATTGAAGGTAGCTTCCAAGCTACTGACAATTTACTACTCACGGGTAGTGCAGGTTATTTACATACAGAAATCAATAACTTTGTTGCGCAATCAGGCCTTGATCAAGATGGCCGTGACCAAGCACAAGCACCTAAATACCAATATGCATTCACTGCGCGTTATAACTTTACGCCAGCACTTTACGCATCAATTGGTGTAGAGGGCAAAGACGATTATTACTTCTCTGACAGCCATAACTCACAAGCACCAAGCACCAACTTGGTAAATGCTTCGTTTGGTTATGAAAGTGATAATTGGAGCATTAATGCATGGGCACGCAACTTATTTGATGAAGACGTACCAACTCGTGGTTTTGAGTTTGGTAACGACCCATTAGATGGTTACACCACTCATACTTACACCCAACTTGGCGAACCTATGGTTGCCGGTGTGACATTTATTTACGAGCTATAAACCGTAGGCGCGACTTTATGTCGCGCTTTTAAAATCAATGAAAATCGCGGGTTAAACCCGCTCCTACATTTAAGCCCTTTCAACATCAAAAGCGATCACGTCTTTGATCTTTTTCTTATTCGTTGCCAGCATAATGAGTCGATCAATACCCAGTGCGACACCCGCACATTGCGGCAAACCATGCTCTAGAGCAGCTATTAAACGCTCATCCATTGGCACTTGCTTTAAGCCATTTGCTTCACGGTACTGATTATCTTCACTAAAACGAGCTGCTTGCTCTTTGCCATTGGTCAGCTCATTAAAGCCGTTTGCCAGTTCCATATTTTTAAAATATAACTCAAAGCGCCCTGCTACTCGCTCATCGTGCTGACAAATTTGTGCAAGAGCTGCTTGCGAAGCTGGAAAATGATAAACGAAACAAGGCTTTTCTTGGCCAATTGTTGGTTCAACCTTCATACAAAATAATAGCTGTAATAAGGTATCGCGATGTGTTTCATTCGCGGCAATATCGGCAAAGCCCTGCTCTGTTGCTAGTTGCTGCAATGTGCTGATATCAGCAGTTAAAGGGTCTACACCTAAGGCGTTCATAAAGGCTTGCTGATAAGTGAGTCGCTCTGCGCTATCTACGCCAAGCACCAATTGCATAAGCTCATCCATTTCATCCATAAGCGCAAATTCATCAAAACCCGGACGATACCACTCAAGCATCGTAAATTCAGGATTATGATGGCTACCCGCCTCTTCATTTCGAAAGGCTTTGCACAGCTGGAAAATAGCCCCAGAGCCCGCAGCAAGTAAACGCTTCATGGCAAACTCAGGTGACGTTTGCAAATAAAGTGGTAAGCCACCAGCATGACCTGGGCCAACAAACTCGGTACTAAATGTCGCTAAATGCACGTCGGTTACACTGGCAGCACTTAGGCTTGGTGTTTCAACCTCCATAACATCCCGCGCATAAAAGAACTCACGAATACGGCGAATGATGGCGGCACGGTGGCGTAAAGTTTCAATATCGGCGCTTGGTTGCCAAAGGGCTTTAGACATAAACTGTTTCTCAAAAAAAATCCCAGCAGAAGCTGGGATTTTATAATAAATTGCTTAACAAAGCCTATTACTTAACGCGGCTCACGTATTCACCGCTACGTGTATCAACCTTGATCACTTCGCCGATTTGTACGAAAAGAGGAACACGAACAACAGCACCAGTGCTTAATGTTGCTGGTTTACCGCCAGTACCTGCTGTATCACCTTTTAGACCTGGATCTGTGTCAGTGATTTCTAGTTCAACAAAGTTTGGTGGAGTAACGGCGATTGGGTTACCGTTCCAAAGCGTGATTGTACATACGTCATTTTCAACTAACCATTTAGCGTTGTCGCCAAGTGCTTTTTCGTCAGCAGCGATTTGCTCAAATGTTTCGTTGTTCATGAAATGCCAGAACTCACCGTCAGTATATAGATACGCTAAATCGGTATCCATTACGTCTGCACCTTCAACGGTCTCACCTGACTTGAACGTTTTTTCTAGTACTTTACCTGTGATAAGTTTACGAATACGAACACGGTTAAACGCCTGGCCTTTACCTGGTTTTACCATTTCATTTTCTAAGATGCTGCAAGGTTCGCCGTCTAACATAATTTTTAGGCCGCCCTTGAACTCATTGGTGCTATAATTCGCCATCGTTTCCTCTGTCTAAATAATTTCGAGTAATCTACGTGTCAATGATACAAAGAAATGAAGTAAATTTGCATAAAAACTGGCAAAAAGAATTGGCAAATGTTGTCACTTGTCCTGAACGCTTGCTAGAAATGCTAGGATTATCAAGCAAAGTAGACGAAAAAGACCTCAAAGCACGCAGTCTTTTTCCTGTCCGCGTGCCGCTGCCTTTTATCAAAAAAATGCGTTATGGCGACATAAACGACCCTCTTTTGCTGCAAGTGATGCCTCGCCATCAAGAATTTTTAGCAAAAACAGGTTACGACAAAGACCCCTTAAAAGAGCAAGATAACAACCAACCTGGTTTGTTACACAAGTATCGCTCTCGCGTTTTAGTGATGTTTAAAACCGGTTGTGCGGTAAATTGTCGCTATTGTTTTAGACGCCATTTTCCGTATCAAGAAAACCAATTAAACAAACGTAGCTTAATTGACGCACTGGCTTATATAAAAGCAGACAGCAACATCAACGAAGTCATTTTAAGTGGTGGCGATCCATTAATGGCCAAAGACGATGCTGTTAGTTGGTTTATGGATGAGTTAGAGCAGCTTCCGCAAATTAAACGCATGCGTATTCACAGCCGCTTACCTGTTGTGATCCCAGCAAGAATTACCGATGAGCTATGTGCACGCTTTGCTACATCGCCCTTAAAGGTGGTGTTTATAAACCATATCAATCACGCTAACGAAATTGATGATGATTTTAAAACGGCCATGCAAAAATTAAAAGCTGTGGGTGTTACCTTATTAAATCAAGCGGTGTTACTAAAAGATGTGAATGACTCTGTTGAGTCGCAAGTTGCGCTAAGTGAGGCACTGTTCGAGGCCGATATATTACCTTACTACTTACATCTACTAGATAAAGTGGAAGGTGCCAGCCACTTTGATATAGCTGAGAGTCAGGCACGAGAAATCGTTACGGCTATGCTGGCAGCATTGCCGGGGTTCTTGGTTCCTAAGCTAGTACGCGAGATCGGCGGCGAAAAAAGTAAAACGCCTATCGATCTAAGGGCGTGCTGACCTTTATTGATTAAAGTTTGTTCACTCTAGGGGCGATTTAATCGCGGCGCGAGATTTGTAACCTAGTGGGCTAAGTAAAAATCGAGTAACAAAGAGTTAATCGCCCCTAGGAAGAACCCGAAGGGCAGCGCGTGTTTGGCATTAATGCTGCGTTATCGCCTATTTATGGGGAACAACCACACTGCATAGGCTCTGCCTTGCCTAAATACCAAACACACTGCTGCAAAATCAATCATAAAGGGTCAACACGCCCTATCTAGTTAAACGTATACGTTTACGTTGTTACCTAGTGTCGCAGTTACCGACTTAGCAGGTGTTTGTGCAGCACTGGTATTCATTGCTGCGCCTTCGATAAGTGCAAGTGCCGCAGCACCATCAGCCTTTTGCTGTTTTTTAGCAAGTGACGCGCTGTAAACTTCGGCGCTTTCGCCACCGCCACTCATCGCTGGTAAGCTTGATCCTGATATATTCATAGTTCATTACCTGACTTTTTATGACAATCCACGTACTATATCGGCATTGCAGTCTAAAGCTTTAGGAAAAAAATGGATTCAATTATTGAACAACTCAATGCTAACCTAAAAATCGTTTACCGTCAGGCACTTGATGCCGATAAAAAATTAGATGATTTACAGCAGCAAGGCCACGGCAAATTCACTGCCTTATTTGCAAAAGATGCTGGCTTTGATTTTGAAGCAAAACGTTTTAAACCTTACGTTCTCGATGTTGCTGCTGATGTAGAAAGCTTAAGCAACGACGGTATGGACGAAGAAAAACTGAAAAAAACCGTTATTAAACTTCAACAGCTATTACAACTGTTAGCGACGTTTAAGTAACGTAGAAGCCTCTATTTCATTTATTGTGAATAGAGGCTAACGCGCGAAATAAATTTCACGCCTACATCAAACGTAGGCGTCACGCTTGCTTGGCGTATCTACCATTCAACCTCTAGCTTGCAAATTCACAAAACCAAAAAACAACACAGTTCGACTTAAAACTTACAGCTTTGAGTTATCATTCATCAAGGTTTAACGACGGTAATAGCTCATCTTCGAACCAATCAGTAATTAAACGTTTATCGTAATAATAAGCCTCGTCACGACCCATCTTCATACGATCCATGAATCCCATATCTTTGAGTTTTACATCGTTTGCTTCGCTTACGACCTTACCGTTTTTATCGGTAATTGAATAATTTAAGTCGATACGCGGAAAGTAAATTGGTTTGATAATACGTAGCTCATTCATGGTACCAAAACGCACATCACCAGCTAGATCGAGCTCTGTCACCTCAACATTAAAGGTATAACCTTCGGGTAACTTTTCAGCTAGTTTGTTAAAGTGTTTTTCAAAATTATTAGCCACATTTTTATGAAATGCGCCTTTTGGTGAGTTATTCCCTGGGCGTACATCACGATAATCATTAAAGTCATGCCATTTAACTTTTGCTTCGCCTGCATGAGCAAAAGCCGGGAGCGTAACAATAAGCGCTAACGCAACTTTTTTTACTATATTCATCATATTCTCCAGTTAACAGGTGTAGCTAGTGCTTAAAAATTTAGCAGCTGACGATTAACTATAGCTTAATATGTAATCAGCTAGGTGTAACCAATATGGTATAAAGTGTAATCAAAAACAACTACCTCACCTTGCCATACAGAATGATAATCACATTTTATTCATGTAATTTAACGCGAAATATGATGAAATAAGCCTAATTTAATCAGGTATAGTTTATGGAAATCTTATGACCATTTTAGTCACCGGCGGAGCCGGATATATCGGTTCACATACCGTTTTAGAATTATTACAACAGGGTAATGATGTTGTTGTACTTGATAATTTAAGCAATTCATCAAATGAGTCATTGGCTCGTGTTAAAAAAATCACGGGTAAAGATGTCACGTTTTACCAAGGTGACATTTTAGATAGAGCCTGTTTAGATAAAATCTTTAGTGAGCACTCAATCGACAGCGTTATCCACTTTGCAGGTTTAAAAGCAGTGGGCGAATCGGTTATTAAACCTATTGAGTATTACCAAAACAACGTACAAGGCACGTTAACGCTGGTTGATGCAATGCGCGACGCTGGTGTATTCAAATTAGTATTTAGCTCATCAGCAACGGTTTATGGCGACCCAGCAAGCTTACCAATTCGCGAAGACTTCCCTGTTGGTGGCACAACAAACCCATACGGTACATCTAAACTCATGGTTGAGATGATGCTACAAGATATTGCTAAATCGGATGAACGCTTTGCCTTTGTAATTTTACGTTACTTTAATCCTGTTGGTGCGCACGAGTCGGGGCTAATCGGTGAAGACCCTAATGGCATTCCTAATAACTTACTGCCGTATATTTCTCAGGTGGCAGTTGGCAAATTAGAAAAGCTAGGTGTATTTGGTGATGACTACGATACGGTAGATGGCACGGGCGTGCGTGATTATATTCATGTAGTTGATTTAGCACTTGGTCACTTAAAAGCGCTGAACCGCATTGCTAGTGATACAGGTTCGCACGTATTTAACCTTGGCACAGGCAATGGTTATTCGGTATTACAAATGGTTAATGCCTTTGAAAAAGCCAGCGGACAAGCTGTTCCTTACCAAATATCGCCGCGCAGAGCGGGTGATATTGCTGCATGTTACGCTGCCCCAGAAAAGGCGCTAAAGGAGCTTGGCTGGCAAGCTGAGCGCGGCATTGACGAGATGATGCAAGATACGTGGCGCTGGCAAAGTAAAAACCCTAACGGTTATAAATAAGCACTAGCCTTGGTGTTAAACAAATGGCTGTTCTCTGTGTCCTCTGTGGTTAGAAAAGCTCTTTAATTCACAAAGAGGACAAGAGGCGCTGCGCTTTAGAGGAAACAAAAAACACAATTATCACTTCCTCATTCTCTTCTCATTCACTTCTCTTTGTGCAAATTTTTTAAAAACATATTGAACCACAGAGAACATAGAGGCGCTTCGCACTACACAGAGAAAATAAATATCACAAAGAGATTATGGTCTCTTCCTCTGTGCTCTCTGTGACCTCTGTGGTTAGAAAAAGATCTTTAATTCACAAAGAGGACAAGAGGCGCTGCGCTTTAGAGTAAACAAAAAACATAATTATCACTTCCTCATTCTCTTCTCTTTGTGAAAATATTTTCGGTACTAAAGTACCTCTTACACGCATCTCCCACCAACAACACCGTTCATCTTACAGCTCAAACTTCTGCTTTATCTTTTCGATAATCTCAACATTCGCAGCTGGGAAACTGTAATCATCAAGCTCGCTCAGTGCAACCCACTTACTTTGTTGGCCTTCTGCACCATGGGCAGTGCCTGTGAAATCATCAACAATGTGCACATCTAAGCGCACGCATTTATCGCCGTAGTCATGCTCGATAACCATTAGCTCTTCACTGCCGTTTACGGTTAGGTTTACTTCTTCTAACAGCTCACGCTGAAGTGCTGCAAACACACTTTCGCCCTGCTCTACTTTACCGCCAGGGAATTCCCACAAGCCGCCTTGGTGTTTGTCGTCTGGGCGCTTACAAATAAATAACTGCTGATCTTTATAAATAACGCCAACAGCAACATGCACTATTTTTTTTGTCATTTGTTATTCCTCAATCATAAAAAAAGCGACGCAAGCGTCGCTTTTTTATCAGCGTATTATGGTTACTTTAATTTACCGCAACACTGTTTAAATTTATTACCTGAACCACATGGGCAAGGCTCGTTACGGCCTACTTTAGGCTCTGCACGATGAGTTACTGTAGCACCTTCTGGTGTTTCGCCACCAATGTGCTCAGCTTCTTCGTGTTGGTATTCACGTGGTGCATTTTCGCTACGACGATGTTGTTCTTCAACTTTCTCAACATCTTCTTCTGCGCGAACTTGCACTTTACTTAAAATACCAACAACGTCGATTTTTAAGTTCTCAAGCATTTCAGAGAACAGCTCAAACGACTCACGCTTGTACTCTTGCTTTGGATTCTTCTGTGCGTAACCACGTAAGTGGATACCTTGACGAAGGTGGTCCATCGCTGCCAAGTGATCTTTCCAGTGTTGGTCTAGGCTTTGTAGCATAATCGCTTTTTCGAATTGACGAAGTACAGACTCACCTACCATCTCTTCTTTTTGCTTGTATGCTTGCTCAACCGCTTCTTCGATACGCTCACGAAGTTTTTCTTCGTATAGTTTGCTATCGTCAGCTAACCATTGTGAAATTGGCAGCTCAATTAAGAAGTCTAGTTTTAAGCGCTCTTCAAGACCTGGAATATCCCACATTTCAGCTAAGCTTTGCGGTGCAATATATTGGTCAATCGTACTGTTAAGAACGTCGCTACGAATTGCAGTGATAGTTTCTGAAATATCGCCTTCTTCAAGTAGCTCGTTACGCTGTGAGTAAACAACACGACGTTGGTCGTTTGCTACATCATCGTACTCAAGTAGTTGCTTACGAACGTCGAAGTTGCGTGCTTCAACTTTACGTTGTGCATTTTCGATTGCGCGGTTAACCCAAGGGTGCTCAATCGCTTCGCCACGTTGCATACCAAGTTTACGCATCATGTTAGTCATGCGCTCACCAGCGAAGATACGCATTAGCGCGTCGTCCATTGATAAATAGAAACGGCTTGAACCCGCATCACCTTGACGACCTGAACGACCACGTAACTGGTTATCGATACGACGAGACTCGTGACGCTCAGTACCAATGATGTGTAGACCACCCGCTTCGATTACTGCATCGTGACGTTTTTGCCACTCATCTTTAATCGCTTTGATTTGTTCATCAGTCGGGTTTTCTAGCTTTTCAACTTCGCTGTGCCAGTTACCACCTAACACGATATCGGTACCACGACCGGCCATGTTAGTTGCAATGGTTACTGTGCCAGGTAAACCTGCATCAGCTACAATGTCTGCTTCTTGCGCGTGGAACTTAGCATTAAGTACGTTGTGCTTAATTTTTTCTTTACGTAAGAACTGCGATAAGTACTCAGAACTTTCGATAGAAATCGTACCCACAAGTACCGGTTGACCACGTTCTTGACAATCTTTGATATCAGCAAGAATTGCTTCGTACTTCTCTTCTTGTGTTAAGTACACAAGGTCAGCACGATCGTCACGGATCATCGGTTTGTTAGTTGGCATTACTACTGTGTCTAGACCATAGATAGACTGGAACTCAAACGCTTCGGTGTCTGCTGTACCTGTCATACCCGCTAATGTGTCGTATAAACGGAAGTAATTTTGGAATGTGATTGATGCCAATGTTTGGTTTTCGTTTTGAATGCGCACACCTTCTTTTGCTTCAACAGCTTGGTGTAAACCTTCTGACCAACGACGACCTTCCATTGTACGGCCTGTATGCTCATCAACGATGATAACTTCGTTTTCTTTAACAACGTAATCAACGTCTTTTTGATACAGCTTGTGAGCTCGTAGCGCCGCATACACATGACTTAATAATGTGATGCTAGAAGCTGAGTAAAGTGAATCACCTTCTTCGATTAAGCCACGCTCAATTAATAGTTCTTCAACTTTGATTTGGCCACGTTCAGTTAAGTGAACTTGCTTAGATTTTTCGTCGATAGTGAAGTCGCCGTCACCTTCAACGCCTTCTTCATCTTCTTTTTCTTGTAGCTCAAGTTCTGGCACAATTTTGTTGATTTCGATGTAAAGCTCAGAGCTGTCTTCTGCAGGACCTGAGATAATAAGCGGCGTACGCGCTTCATCGATTAGGATTGAATCCACCTCATCCACTACTGCGTAGTAAAGTGGGCGTTGCACACGTTCTTCAATGCTAAATGCCATGTTATCGCGAAGATAATCAAAGCCAAATTCGTTATTCGTACCGTAAGTAATGTCGGCAGCATAAGCGATTTTCTTTTGCTGTGGCATCATGCCCGGTACGTTACAGCCTACTGTTAGGCCTAAGAATTCAAATAATGGACGGTTAGTTTCGGCGTCACGTTTTGCAAGGTAGTCATTCACTGTAATAACGTGAACACCTTTACCTGTTAAACCACGAAGGTATGCAGGTAATGTTGCAGTAAGTGTTTTACCTTCACCGGTACGCATCTCTGCGATACGACCTTGATGTAACACCATACCACCTAGTAGCTGTACGTCGAAGTGACGCATGCCATTTACACGCTTAGATGCTTCACGTACCACAGCAAATGCTTCTGGTAAGATATCATCTAGGCTTTGTCCGTTATCGTAACGCTCTCTAAATTCAGCTGTTTTTGCTTTTAAATCTTCATCAGAAAGCGCTTCTAATTGCTTTTCAAGCGCATTAATTAGAGCGACCGTCTTTCTTAGGTTTTTAATAGTGCGGTCATTGCGACTACCAAAAATCTTGGTAAATAAATTAGATATCATGATAAAACCGTTACAATATATTCTTTGTTAGCTAGTCATTAGCTAACCCACTTTCTTCAATTGATAATTAATATGCGCTTATGCTCATGATGTAGGGCATATTAATTAACAATTTATCAGTACGCTGTTCAAAACACCGCTTATTTCGTGCGCTATCATACCAGAGTCTGCGCAACATCAAACCTTCTGTGTGTGAAGATATGGAATTTCGGCAAGAAAATTTAAAAATCAGCCATAATCTTTGATCTAACCCCATAAAAAAGGTGAAAACAAGACCACTGAGTAGATATGGCGACAATTGAAATAAAATCAAGATCAGGGATGAAAAAAGGAGCTCGATTGTAGGCGCGATTTTATATCGCGAAACCTGCAAAAGTGAAAAATAATATTCACAAAGAGGATAAGAGGCGCTGCGCTTGAGAGAAAACAAAAAACATAATTATCACTTCCTCACTCACTTCTCATTCACTTCTCTTTGTGCAAATCATGTAAAAAATATTTGAACCACAGAGTACACAGAGGCGCTTCGCGCTACACAGAGAAACCACTATCAACAAAGAGATTATGGTCTCGCTTTCTCTTTCTCTGTGCTCTCTGTGACCTCTGTGGTTAGAAAAGCTCTTTAATTCATAAAGAGATTATGAAGCGCTGCGCTTTAGAGGAAAACAAATTAAGTAAGTTATTGGTTTACCTCATTCTCTTCTCATTCACTTCTCTTTGTGCAAATCATGTAAAAACAATATTTGAACCACAGAGAATATAGAGGCGCTTCGCGCTACACAGAGAAAATAAATATCACAAAGAGATTATGGGCACTCCGCGCTTCAGTGAATAACGATTTACAATCTACTATTCTCTCCCTCTGTGCTCTCTGTGACCTCTGTGGTTAGAAAAAAAGATCTTTAACTCACAAAAAGGTTATGAGGCGCTACGCTTTAGAGGAAACAAAAAACATAATTATCACTTCCTCATTCTCTTCTCATTCACTTCTCTTTGTGAGAAAGATCTGACGCGCGAAATAAATTTCACGCCTAAATCAAATGTAGGCGTCACGCTTGCTTGGCGCGCCTGCCATACAACGCGAATCATGCACATCAACACATAACCAACAGGCAATGCTGGGCAACTCAAAACTGACGGCTGAAAGCTGATGGCTTTGCTTATTTTTTCCGCCCGTGTTGGGCTAAGCGCTCTAATTTTTCTTTTAACGATGGAGGGGCGTCAGCAGCGATAGCTGTTAAATAGTCCGCCGTTTGCTCACTCATATGGCGCTTTGCTTGCGGTTTTTTTTCAGCTTCTTTTGATGTAGATAAGCGCTGAGTAGCTTGTGGGTTGGCGGTAATTTTAATTTGTCCAAGCTCTACCATGCCAGCGGCACGAAAATGCGAGAGCATATCCATTTTTAAATAATTTAAACGCAGTGCAATCGGTGCAGAAACCGCTTCAATCATCAAAGTACCATCGCGGTAATTACTTACCCGGCATTTTTTGGAAAGCGTTTCACCTAAAAACTCGTCTAAAATCGTTTGTTGACTCGACAGGCCTTGGGTTTTACCAGCATAAGACGCTAAACGACCACTCAAGCCCACCATAATATCGCCAAGAGCCTTTGGCGCATATCTATCTTTTGCCATTAAATCTTCTACCTAAAGGGGTTAATCACCACATAAGGAATATACCACCTACGTAAATATGAAGCTATCAGGTTTAAGGCACAATGTGCGAGATGCGATTTTGTTAATGTATGTCGTCATTTATGGCGACAAGATATTACGTACGTTTCATCAATGACGCGCTAAAGCACGACCCACAAGAAAGCGCGAAATAAATTTCACGCCTACATCAAAGACATCTAATCGCACAAAGAGGGTAAGAGGCGCTGCGCTTGAGAGAAAACAAAAAACATCATTATCACTTCCTCACTCACTTCTCTTTGTGTAAAAAATATTTGAACCATAGAGAACACCGAGGCGCTTCGCGCTACATAGAGAAACCAAATATTTATAAAGAGATTATAGTCTCTTCCTCTGTGCTCTCTGTGACCTCTGTGGTTAGGAAAAAGATCTTTAGCTCACAAAGAGGATAAAAACCGCTGCGCTTTGAAGTAAAAATTAAGTAAGTTCTTGGTTTACCTCTTTCTTTTCTCATTCACTTCTCTTTGTGAAAATCGTATAAAAACATGTTTAACCACAGATCTCATTGTAAAAATATTTTCGGCACTAAAGTACCTCCTACATGCATCACCCATTCCGTTTAAAGCTTCTTGAATTCCTCAATCGTTTAAAATAATTCTTTGCGTTTGCTAGCTCGCAATAATATTTTTCCTTTGGGGTTTCTGGTACTCTTTTCCTTTATTTTTTAACTTATTCACACAATGACACAACACTCTCTTACTTTAATCGTATTAGCCGGTGGGCTTGGTAGTCGTTTTGGCGGAAACAAACAAATAGCAGAGATCCCAGGGTTGGGCTGCACCATAATGGAATTAAGCATTCGTGATGCGATAAAAGCGGGTGTAAGCCAAGCTGTTATCATCATAAATAAAAAAATCCGCGCCGAACTTGAAGCCACCATACTGCCTCGCTTTCCTAAATCACTCGAGGTTGTGCTTGTTGAACAAGAAATTAGTATGGTACCTGAGCGGTACAGCCATTTAGCGAAAGATCGTATCAAGCCTTGGGGAACTGGGCATGCTCTGTTATGTGCAAAGCCCTATGTAAAGAACCCCGCTATTGTCATCACTGCTGATGATTATTATGGGGCATCCTCTTTTGAAATAATGGCTAAACACTTTAAAAATAATAACGATTGGGCCATGGTTGGTTACCCAATCAAAAACACACTTTCTGAAGAAGGTGGTGTAAATCGTGGTGTTTGTGAAGTGAATGAACAGCAACAACTTACTAATGTGATTGAGTATTTAAATATAAAACTTGAAGATAAGACCTTGTATGGTGACAACCCTCAGGGTAAGCGCGAAGTAATTTCGAACGAAGCTCTAGGCTCTATGAGTTTTTGGGGAGTAACGCCAAACATATTCAACGAGTTAGAAATAGGCTTTGCGCAATTCCTAGAACATAATGACAACGGTGTCACAAAAGAGTATTATTTACCGGATCAAATCCAAACTGCTGTTAAAAACAACCAACAATCTGTCATGGTCTATCAAGCGCAATCAGCCTGGTATGGCGTCACTTACAGAGAAGAGCTAGAAAAGGTTTCGAAAAAGCTTTATGAATTACATCATGGACGAACAACCAGCAACCACAGCTGTTCAAACGCATTTTAAAAGTGAACTTTCTATGAAGTCTAACCCTGTTGCAGAACACCTATCAGAGTGTTTTGGCCTAAATAAAGTGGATATTAGCCTAAAACCGATTGGCAATGGCCATATAAATACCACCATGCTATTAAAAGCAGATGATCAAGCACTTGTGGTTCAAAAGTTAAATACAACCGTTTTTCCGAATCCTGAACAACTTGTTGAAAATGCTCGCTTAATTGAACAGCATTTAACTGAAAAGCACGACAATGGTGAATATAACCTCGACATTATTCGTCATGTGCCCACCATTCAAAATGACTTTTTAGTTGAGTGTGATCAAGGCGTTTGGCGCGCACTCGAATTTATTGGCGGCAGCTACAGTGAAGATGTGGTAGCAACCATATCGCAAGCACAAACTGCAGCCAATGCATTTGGACAATTTGCTTTAGCCTTACAAGATTTTCAGGCTGATCAGTTGCATCATGTGATCCCTGATTTTCATAATTTAGCAATGCGTTTTGACGCGTTCAAAAACGTGTTAGCAAAAGATCCAGCAAGCAGAGTAGCGCTATGCCAAGACGATATTGACTTTTGTTTAGCACAACAAGGGTTAGTAACTGAACTTAAAGAGCTTGAGGGTAAGATCCCACTTAGACCTTGCCATAATGATACTAAGATTAACAACATGCTGTTTTGCACACAATCTGACGATGCAAAAGCAGTGATTGACCTAGACACCTGTATGCCGGGTTATTGGTTATTTGATTTTGGCGATATGGTGCGCACCTTCTGCTCACCTGAGCAAGAAGATTCTACTAATTTGAGCAATGTTCGTGTTCGTGAAGAGATATTTGCTGCAATTGTAAAAGGTTATGTTGAGCCTTTAAAAGATGTGATCACCGACACTGAAAAAGAAAGCTTTTGGTTAGGCACAAAAGTAATGACCTTTATGATCGGCCTGCGCTTTTTAACAGACTTTATTGATGGCGATAATTACTTTGCTACCAAGCATGCAAACCATAACCTAGAGCGTGCCCGTAATCAGTTTGCTCTTTATCGTGATATTCTTGAAAAAGAACATACTTTAAAAGCGATTTTAGAGATAAATAAGGGGTAAAGTTGCTAGTTGCTACTTGCTAGTTATCGTAGGCGCGATTTTACATCGCGCAGCACAACTGATATTCAACACCCTTCAAGAAAATGTATACAGTGCTAACAAACAACACTATTTCAGCTGAAAGCTTACGGCTATAGATGTTCTTTCTCTGTGCTCTCTGTGTCCTCTGTGGTTAGAAAAAAGATCTTTAACTTACAAAGAGGATTAGAGGCGCTGCGCTTTAGAGGAAAACAAATTAAGTAAGTTATTGGTTTACCTCACCCTCTTCTCATTCACTTCTCTTTGTGCAAATTTTTTAAAAACATATTGAACCACAGAGATCACAGAGGCGCTTCGCGCTACACAGAGAAACCAAATAATCACTAAGAGATTATGGGCACTCCACGCTTCAGTGAATAACGATTTACAATCTACTATTCTCTTCCTCTGTGTCCTCTGTGGTTAGAAAAAAGATCTATAACTCACAAAGAGAATAAGAGGCGCTGCGCTATAGAGGAAAACAAATTAAGTAAGTTATTGGTTTACCTCATCCTCTTCTCACTCACTTCTCTTTATGAAAAAAGATCTTCGCGCGGAATCAATATCATATCTACAGCAACCTTGCACTTTTCGGCTCAAAAATGCCAAATACAGCGAAAAAACATACTAATAGCATAATCTAAATTTTGCTCTTAACCGTATTTAGGCGCTGTATAAAAACAAAAACCCCAGCAAAAGCTGGGGTTTTGGAAAGTAGATATACTTAAATAAGTATAATCAATTAGTTAGTACCTGTCACAGGAACTTCTCTACACTCTAGGCTTACATCACCAGTTAAAGTAGAATCAGACTGTACATTTTCAAAAGTGAAAACCTTAGATTGACCACCGCCATCTACTTTTGCACCACGAATTGTTGCACGTACTTTGTAGTTACCACCAGCTTCAATGCCAGCTAATTTGAATGTTGAATTACCTTGAGCCTGAGCTAATGACGCAGCTTTACCATCTTTAGCATAAGTAACAATTGAACCCGAAAGGTTCACAGTCTTCGTTGTATCTGCAGCACAAACACCGTTAAGAGTTACTTCTTTATCGATAGTCTCAACACCAGTCAAAGTAACTTCAACGTCACCACAAATAGATTGGTTTGCTTGCTCGTACCAAGTGTTACCTGCTCTATCATATACACGAACTTTAGCTACTGCATCAGATGAAATACCAAAGCGAGCTGTCGCTGCACCTGATATTACTTGTTTAGTATCACTTCTGAGGTAGGTAGAAATAGATCCATCTGGTGAAGTCATAGATACTGCTAGTCCACGAGCAGGTAAGGTGCCACTAACAACTTTAACTGTTACACCTGCACTACAAACAGGAACACTCTGATTCATTGAGAAGAATGTTAAATGGTCAGTCATAAAGCTAGCCGGATAAGTGCCATCTGTATTTGCAGCGCCTACTGTAGCTTTGAATTGCTCATCTTTCCACATACCAGTGTCTTCATTGTGTGAAGATACGTTAAGGATGTCGCCTTCACTTACACCACTGCTAGCAGGTAAAGTTACAGATACATTAATAGCAGGAGTAAACTGCTTAACTTTAGTCTCACCAGCAGTCATTGTGATGTTAGTTACGCCAAGTGACTCTTTCACTTCTGTAGTGCTGTTTTCATTTAAGCCGTCAGGAATGATAAGACCAGTACCACTTACACTTGAATCAGCCGCCAACACATTTAATTTAACAGCGCCACCAGCTACAGCATCACCATTTGCGTCTTTTAAAGTTGTGCCTGCAGGAATTGTTACATCTGACTTAGCGCCGTCTTTACTAGCAACAGCAACGATAGGATCAATCGTGGTAGCGTCTGTAAGTTCAACTTCTGTTGTAGCTGAAGCTAAACCTTCAGAGTCAGCAGGAACTAAAGCAAAGTCTAGAGGAATGTCATTAGAACCTTCATCAACTTGAGCGTCTAGATCAACAACAAAGCTTTTACCTACGTAACCGTCAAAAGTTACTTGCGCAGTTACTTCGCCTGAAGCATCTTCTTTCGGAAGGAAAGTAAAGTTACCAGAATCATCAACAGTAACCATGCTAAGTTCTTCACCGTTAGGATCCACTAAGCTAGTTGCAGCTTCACCATCAACCATGAAAGTAACCATTGCACCAACAAGAGCATCAGCATTTGTAGCATCAATAACATTTACTGAAAATATTTTGTCTGGTTGCTCAGTAACAATTGTATCAGGTGGAACGATTTCTGTTACTGGTGGTACAACTGGATCTGGCACGACCTCATTTTTGTCGTCATCACTCGAACAGCCTGAAAGAGCAAAAACTGATGCTACAGACATAGCTAGTAGCGTTTTTCTGTTAGTAAACATAGGGAGTCCTTTTATTCCTTTTTTAAAATAAACGTATCAAATAAGGTCGATATACAGGGAAATCTCCAACTAAACCCATAGTTGAAAGCAAAATAATTAATAATTTCCCATTGCTACCTGATAGGTTAAATAACAATCACAAGATTTGCAACTGTGATTTTACACAAAGAGCCTTTATTTTACTAAAAAAGGCTCAATAAAAATTATAGATAATATTTACAATCCAGCAATTAGAATTACAAAAAATAAATCAATTTGTCGATTTTAAACTTTTTATTCCTAAAACAGAAACGGTGATTATTTGTATTCTAAGTAAACATCTCTCAAGCGGCTAAAATTAGCATATAAATATGCTTTAGATAACCGCCCCTGATTCAGATATTTACGGTCGATGCTAACACTATTTACTGGCTTATAAGCTTGATTAAAAATCAATGTATTTTGAGACTCACCAATTCGTGTACCAATCGAGTGTCGCCAAGCTTCCGTACCCTTTACTTGCCCGTAACGCGTTACTGACATGTCTTTTCGTGGTGAGAGCGGAATACTAAACGCAAAGCCTATTTTTCTTGCATCGGTATCTTCGCCATAAAGAGCTAGATAACTATCACCAAACCAGAACCTACTTTCTACTTTAATGCCTGAGTCTTCATTCCAAAACTTACCAACCTCAGCATGAAACGTAACATCATGCTCAACCCAGTTAAATTGGTAGGCTATTGTTTGATAATCTCTATTTGCATCGTAGTCTTGGTAGTCAAAGTAACCAACATTTGCGCTTACCTTGTGGCGACCTTCAGGACTAAGCCAAGTAGTTTCGTTTTGGATGCCATAAAAATCAAAACGTTCTTTATAATACCCAAGCTGTGTTTGGTTATAAATGCCATAAGGTAATGCGAATGTTTGATAAAGTGTCGCTCTATCAAATTCAGACTCTTCACGGTAATACCTAAATGCTGCATCTTCATCAAAGTCGTCACTATTAGCTACACTTACCTGGCCACCAAGGTTGATACCCGCACCTTGCCATAAAGGTATGTCTACATCGGCGCGGAGCGCTAATGAAAAATCATATACTCCTAATTCAGTAGCATAGGCATTCGTAAGTGCAGGGCTAAAAGTTACACGCGGCTTAAAGTAAGGCGAGTTAGTATTCATTAAACCAACCCAAGTAAGTGCTCTTGGTAGTGGCATAGCACCTTGATAAACAAATACCTCAGGATGCTTTTGCGAAAGAATAAACTCGCGGTACTCGTCTACGTTACCTTTTAGGCTAAGTTGAGGAATATCTTGCTTAGACATAAAAACATTAAACTCAATGCCTTCACTGCTTACATATTGCGAAATTCGGCCAAGCACTAAACCAATTGCATCAAGGTCATTACGATTAAAAGTAGAGTTTTCAAACTTAACAACAATTTGCTTATCGTTATTAAAGCCTACTTGTACACTTTCGAAACCATCTTTAACTAAAGCATGCTTTAACGTTGCAGCTTGCCTTGTCATTTCTTTATTGCTTTCGAAATAACGGTGTGCGTTAGGATCTTTTATAGTTACGGGTTCTTTATTAGCGTTAAGCTTAAAGTAGGCTAGTTCATCACTTTCAGATACCACAGGTTCTGGCGCACTTTCGATTGCCTCGTACTCAGGTTTTGTGAATAATGGCATTTTGAAGTTAACACCCCAAGATGTGTCTTCTTCACTGTAGTCTGTATTACTATAAAAACGGCTAGTGAATGTTAACTCACCGATATCGTATAACCACTTTTTAGGCACTGTGACTTTTGCGGCTGCATTAAATGCATCTGCGTCATGTTCTGCTTGCAATGCAAACCAGTCAAATGGTTGCCATTCAATACCAGCAAAAGGGCCATCCATTTGGCCTGTAGCACGATCACTGACTGCGTAACCTGCAGAAAATCTAAAATCCCACAATTCTTTAGAGGCAACAGCGTAGTAAGTTTCGTAGTTATTTGCTGCACCACCGATATCTTTTGCACCAATAGCAACAGTTAACCAGTTTTTTGGTATGTAAGGTATTTGGTATTTAGCGTTAAACGATACATCTCGCAACTGGCCCTTTCCCTCGGGATAAAACATATTATCGTTCATAGATTCGGCAGCAATTAAGCCACTTACTTCAAAACCGTCAAACAAACCTGCAGCAAAAGAGAAGTTATGACCATCAATATACTCTTTACCTCTAAGATCAAGCATGTTGTTGTAACCAATATCAATATTGCCTACATCAATTACATTTGCATTAGGGGTATTTATTAGGCCTGTATAGCCAGTAAATGATTGATAGTTATTAATTTTATCTGAAGCTAGCACAGGAGCGCAAAGAGTTGCTAACCCGCTAATGAGTAAAGTGTTCGCCTTTAGCATAACTCGAATCCATGAAGAATTATTAGAATTTTTTGTTAACGCCAATATAGCATTAATTAACTAAATTAGTTAGTTGTTCATGTTTAAAAAGTTAATACAAAAATGAAATTTAAATCTTAGAGAAAACCAAATAATCACTCAGAGATTATCAGAATAACTATTTAGAATCTGTCGCTCTCTTCCTTTGTACTCTGTGACCTCTGTGGTTAAAAAAAGATCTTTAACTCACAAAGAGAATAAGAGGCGCTGCGCTTTAGAGGAATACAAATTAAGTAAGTTATTGGTTTACCTCATTCTCTTCTCATTCACTTCTCATTGTGCAAAAACAATATTTGAACCACAGAGCACACCGAGGCGCTGCGCTACACAGAGAAACCAATATTTAAAAAGTTTGATCTCTCCTTCTCTTCCTCTATGCTCTCTGTGTCCTCTGTGGTTATAAAAAAGTTCTATAACTCACAGTTAGTTACAACTCTCTTCGCTCAAAAGAAAATAATTTTGTGGTTTCCTCATTCTTTTCTCATTCACTTCTCTTTGTGTAAAAACAATATTTGAACCACAGAGCACACCGAGGCGCTTCGCTTAAGAGGAAGTAAAAATAACCTTGTGATTTCCTCATTCACTTCTCATTGTGTAAAAACAATATTTGAACCACAGAGCACACCGAGGCGCTTCGCGCTACACAGAGAAAACAAATAATCACAAAGAGATTATGAGACGCTTCGCTTTAGAGAAAGTAAAAATAATCTTGTGGTTTCCCTCATTCTCTTCTCATTCGCTTCTCATTGTGTAAAAACAATATTTGAATCACAGAGCACACCAAGGCGCTTCGCGCTGCATAGAGTAAAAATATCACAAAGAGATTATGATCTCTTTCTCTATGCTCTCTATGTCCTCTGTGGTTAGAGAAAAGATCTTTAATTCACAAAGAGGACAAGAGGCGCTGCGCTTTAGAGGAAACAAAAAACGTAATTATCACTTCCTCATTCTCTTCTCATTCACTTCTCTTTGTGCAAATTTTTTAAAAACATATTGAACCACAGAGCACACCGAGGCGCTGCGATACACAGAGAAACCAATATTTAAAAAAGTTTGGTCTCTCCTTCTCTTCCTCTGTGCTCTCTGTGTCCTCTGTGGTTATAAAAAAGTTCTATAACTCACAGTTAGTTACAACTCTCTTCGCTCAAAAGAAAATAATCTTGTAGTTTCCTCATTCTCTTCTCATTCACTTCTCTTTGTGCAAATTGTACAAAAAAATCTCACGCGCGAAATAAATTTAACGCCTACAGTATCGTATTCGACTTTAAAAGAGTTTGCTCATACAACTTAAAACTCAATACCTACAGCTTATGAACATTCCAACAATACATGAAGAACTTTGCTCGTTGCCGTTATAGTCAATAACCTCTATGCTGAGGCTATGCTTCAAAAATAAGGATATTATTATGCAAATAAAACACCACGGAGCAGTTAACGGTGTTACAGGGTCTTGCCACCAGCTTATTATTAACGACAACAACTCAATACTCATCGATTGCGGGCTGTTTCAGGGCGAAGACAGCCACGAAGATCTCAATATCGACTTTGACATATCAACCGTAAAAGCGCTTATTGTTACCCACTGCCATATTGATCACGTAGGCCGCATACCCTACCTATTTGTGGCAGGGTTTAAAGGACCAATATACACATCTAAAGCAACCGCAAAACTACTACCTCTCGTTATTGAAGACGCCTTAAAACTGGGTGTAACGCGTGATGAAGCCATAATAAACACCTGTATAAGAAGACTAAAACAGCAAATAGTGAGTCTAGATTTTAATAAATGGTACCCCATACCTGTAGGAGTGGGCTTTAGCCCCGAAAAAGCAGCCTTGAGCACTCAAAGCCAAGAAGCTTTATTTAAAATCCGCCTACAACGTGCCGGCCATATTCTTGGCTCTGCCTATGTAGAAATTGAACTTGGCAAAAAGCCAAGTAATCACAGAGTGGTATTCTCGGGAGATTTAGGAGCCCCATATACACCGTTATTGCCCTCACCTAAACCGCCATACCGTGCCGATACCTTAGTAATAGAATCGACCTATGGTGATAAAAACCATGATGGCCGAAAAACGCGTGTAAAAGGTTTAAAAAATATTATAGAGCGAGCCGTTACAGATAACGGTGTGGTACTTATTCCTGCGTTTAGTATTGGCCGAACGCAAGAGTTACTTTATGAGCTAGAACAAATAATTCACTCAGCTCGTAAAAATTCAATGTGGCATAAACTACAAGTAATTGTAGACTCGCCCATGGCCGCCAACTTTACTGCACAGTACCAACACTTTAAAACCCTATGGGATAACGAAGCAAAGAAGCGAGTTAACCAAGGGCGTCACCCATTAGATTTTGACCAACTGCATACAATTGATACACACCAAGAACACAAGGCATTAATTAACTTTTTAAGTTCAAAGCAACAGCCAGCGATTATTATAGCTGCCAGCGGTATGTGCACAGGGGGGCGAATTGTTAATTACCTTGAGCAGTTTTTACCTGACAAAACAACCGATATTATTTTTGTTGGCTACCAGGGCAAAGGCACGCTAGGAAGAGATATTCAAACCTACGGCCCAAAAGGCGGTTATGTATATATTAATAACCAAAAGATTTATATAAACGCGGCAGTTCATACCATCAGTGGCTACAGCGCCCACGCAGATCAAAAGGGGCTAATTAGGTTTGTAACAGGTATGAAAAAGAAACCGAAGTTAATCAAAATTGTACACGGTGATGACGAAGCCAAAGCAACCTTGGCTAAAAAATATCAAGCCCTACTGGGCGATAAAACTAAGGTTGAAATAGCTTCTGGCTAGTAACTATGACAGCTATTAAAGAAAATTTTTATTCACAAAGAGGATAAGAGACGCAGCGCTCAAGAGGTAAAACAAAGTAACTCTTTGATTCATTCTTTGTCTTCTCATTAACTTCTCTTTGTGCAAATTGTGTAAAAACATATTGAACCACAGAGAACACAAAGGCGCTTCGCGCTACACAGAGAAAACCAAAGTTAATTATTCGAAATTTAATCTAGAGAGCGAACTATAACACCTGTAGTGTGAGTAGTTTCAAAGATTTTTAAACCACAGAGAGCAGAAAGGACAGAGGCGCTGCACGCTAAATGGAGAAGACAGCTCTAAGCTAGTAGAGGCTTCGCCTAATACATCTGTGGTTACAATTAGATATAAAGCCAAGAGAAAAACTAAACTTGAATGCGCTTAATACCATCCACCAACCTTGTAACATTAAAGTTAATAAGCAAACCTGTTTTGATGTCAGTTAATTTTAAATATGTAATTAACTGTGCTGTGTGAATGGGTAAAAGCTTTTCTACAACTTTCAATTCGATAATTAGCGACTTTGGAAGCAATATGTCAAGTCGATACCCAGCATCTAAACAGACACTCTTGTATGAAATAGGTAACTCAACTTGGTTAAGTGGTGAAAAGCCAACTTGCAGCAGTTCATATACCAAGCAACTTTCATAGGTAGACTCTAATAAACCTGGCCCTAATTGTTTATGTACCTCAATAGCACACGCTATTACTTTACGGGTAATTATATCCATTTCCATATAGCCATCCTTGCTAATATTGAACATTTAAAAGCTGTTTATAATTTAAGAATAGCTTAAATTATCTTACTAATAATACGAAAAATACTTTTTGAACTACAGAGCACGCCGAGGCGCTGCGCGCTACATGGATAAATAAAATATTAAACAGTAGGCGTCACACCTGCTTGGTGCGTCTTATATACAACACCATTCCATCAACCAATGTCTGACCCACAAACAACACAATTTACCTGAAACCTAACGGCTGAAAGCTTAAAGACCTCCTTCTCTTCCTCTGTGCTATCTATGCCCTCTGCAGTTCTAATTAGATTAAAGACATAAACACTCTGAACCACAGAGCACACCGAGGCGCTACGCGCTACATAGAGAAAATTAAATTAATTCTAAAACTCATAAAACACCGGGATGAAGATAAAGCACCTTATACCTCTTTCTCTTCCTCTGTGCCCTCTGTGGTTCAAAGCTCTTAAAATTTTGGTATCCAAAACATCCCACAAACTAACATAACACTACCAAATAGCTCTTTCTGAGTTTTTAGTCTTGCCGTATTTACCTCTGTGTTCTCTGTGTCCTCTGTGGTTCAAAAGAGATCTTACGTGCATAATAAATTTCAGACCTACGGTATCAAATATCACTTTAGTAAAGAGTCTACACATTCACCTTAAGTCTATTAATTATCTCAATCTGTAATCCTCGCCCCCTTTGTGTTTAAAATTCTATCTAATAAACAAAAACGCCTACACAATGTGTAGGCGTTTGAATATTTCAGAAACTCAAAAACTAATTAAACCGCTTTTAAGTGACTCACTTTAGGCGCAACAATATCGTTTAAAAACTCAGAGAACTCACCGCCTAGTTTTTCGTCACGGATACCATACTCGATGATCGCTTTTAAATAACCTAGCTTGTCGCCACAGTCGTGAGCGCGACCACTCATGTGGAACGCCTCAACAACCTCAGTTTTCATAAGCTCGTCAATCGCATCTGTTAACTGAATTTCGCCACCCGCACCAGCTGGAGTTTTAGCTAGTAATGGCCAAATAGCTTTTGATAACACATAACGGCCAACAACCGCTAAGTTAGATGGTGCTTCTTCAGCTTTTGGCTTTTCAACCATCGTTTTAATTGGTGCGCTTTCGCCGGCTTTAATTTTAACGCCACCGATATCAGCAATTCCGTACTTGTGAACACTTTCTTGTGGTACAGGTTCAAGCATGATCTGGCTTGCTTTAACATCGTTAAAGCGCTCAATCATCGCGGCAATGTTTTCGGTTTTTTGATCTGCGCTGTAACCATCTAAAATAACATCTGGCAGAACCACTACAAAGTCGTCATCGCCTACAATTGGTTTTGCACATAATACCGCATGGCCCAAGCCTTTCGCTTCGCCTTGGCGAACATGCATAATGGTTACATCTGGTGGGCAAATTGAGCGTACTTCTTCAAGCAACGTGCGTTTAACACGCTTTTCTAATGTTGCCTCAAGCTCAAAGCTAGTATCAAAATGGTTTTCAATAGCGTTTTTAGAGCTGTGCGTAACTAGCACGATTTCTTTTATACCAGCTAAAACACATTCATTAACAATGTATTGAATAAGCGGTTTATCAACTAAAGGTAACATCTCCTTTGGAATTGCTTTAGTCATTGGGAGCATACGGGTACCAAGGCCCGCAACTGGAATCACTGCTTTCATAATTAATCCCTTATTTAACAATTTAATCTACATTAATCCCAAACTAACAGTACCAATGTAGATACAAGCTGAATGGTTTTTAATTTTATTTTTCGTTAAAACCAGTAGTCATAGAAAGAAAAATTTTACAAAGAGGCTAAGAGGCGCTTCGCTAAAGAGAAACGCTATTTTAAATCTCTCCTTCTTTACCTCTGTGCTCTCTGTGACCTCTGTGGTTCAATCAAGATCTTCGCGCGAAATAAATTTCACGCCTACGGTGTCGCTTATCACTTCAGTAACGAATATACGCATTCAGCTTAAAGCTTATCTCTTCGGGAAAAACACTTTGAACCACTGAGTACACCGAGGCGCTTCGCGCTACATAGAGAAATAAAATATTAAACTGTAGGCGCCATACTTGCTTGGCGCGTCTTACATACAACACCATTCCATCAACCATTGTATGACCCACAAACAACACAATTCGGCTAATATCTGACGGCTGAAAGCTTAAATGTTCTACCTCTGTGCTCTCTTTGACCTCTGTGGTTCAACCAATCTATTTACAGCCCAAAAGAGGTTATTGTTTGTTATAAAACTCTTTATACCAACTGATAAGTTCTGCTACACCTTGCTCAACACCTACAGCAGGTTTGTAACCTGTAGCTTCAAATAAGTCTTGGGTATCTGCATATGTCTTATAAACGTCACCAGCTTGCATTTCACGAAAGTTCTTTTTAGCTTCTATGCCTAACTCACTTTCAATAGCTCCAATAAAATCCATTAGATTTATTGGGCTGCCATGGCCAATGTTATACACCTTAAACGGGGCAGAACTTGTTGCAGGTGAGCCCGATTCAACTTTCCAGCTATCATCACGCTCTGGCACTACCTCAGCTGCGCGAACTACGCCTTCGACGATATCGTCGATATAAGTAAAGTCACGCCACATATCGCCATTGTTATTAATGTCGATAGTATCGCCATCGAGAATTTTTTTAGTAAAAATATAAGGCGCCATATCTGGACGACCCCATGGGCCATAAACGGTAAAGAAGCGTAAGCCAGTTGTAGGTAATTTGTACAAATGCGAGTAACTATGAGCCATAAGCTCATTAGCTTTTTTAGTCGCTGCATAAAACGAAACAGGGTGGTCAACGCTGTCGGTTGTTTCAAATGGTGTTTTTTCGTTTAAGCCATATACCGAACTAGACGAAGCATAAACTAAATGCGCAACCTTATTGTGACGACACCCTTCGAGTACGTTTAAATGACCAACAAGGTTTGAATCTGCATAAGCATCTGGGTTTTCAATTGAGTATCTTACGCCAGCTTGTGCTGCTAAATGAATAACACGATCAAACTGCTCATTTTTGAAAAGCTCAGCCATTGCTGAACGCTCTACAATATCAAGTTTAACAAAGCTAAAGTTACTGCTGTCTTTAATAAGATCAAGGCGAGCTAGTTTTAAATTTACATCGTAATAGTCATTTAGGTTATCAATACCAACTACTGTATGCCCTTGCGCTAATAATTTTTGGCAAGTAGCTGCGCCAATAAAACCCGCAGCTCCGGTTACTAAATATTTCATTTTATTCCTATAAACTATCAACCTTACGGCCGCCAATTCATTTGGCTATTTTAGAATATCTACCTGATGAAGGCTTATCTATAAACCCTCATTCTCTTCTCGTCACTTCTCTGTGTGCAGATATTTTCGCGCGAAATAAATTTCACGTCTACGATACCGCCTTTTCCTTAATCACTTCCAAACAAATCGCGGGTATAAACCTTATCAGCTACATCTTGCAGCTCTTCGGCCATGCGGTTCGATACAATTACATCAGATATTTTTTTAAGTTCATCAAGATTTTTAATTACACGCGAATTAAAAAATGCTTCGCCCTCAAAGGTTGGTTCGTAAACGACTACCTCAATACCTTTAGCTTTAATGCGTTTCATAATGCCTTGAATGGCAGACGCTCTAAAGTTATCAGAGCCTGACTTCATCACTAAACGGTAAATGCCGACCACTTTAGGTTTGCGATTTATAATTGAGTTGGCAATAAAGTCTTTACGGGTCGTGTTGGCATCTACAATCGCGCGGATCATATTGTTGGGCACATCTTGGTAGTTAGCGAGGAGTTGCTTAGTATCTTTAGGCAAACAGTAACCTCCATAGCCAAACGATGGGTTGTTATAGTGCTTACCTATACGTGGATCTAACCCTACACCTTCAATAATTTGCTTTGCATCTAAGCCATGGCTTTCAGCGTAGCTGTCTAGCTCATTAAAGTAAGCTACACGCATTGCCAAATATGTATTCGAAAATAACTTAATAGCCTCAGCCTCTGTTGAGTCAGTAAATAAAATCTCGATGTCAGCTTTTACAGCGCCTTCAGCAAGTAAATTAGCAAATACTTCAGCGCGCTCACTTTGTTCACCCACAATAATGCGTGACGGGTGCAAGTTATCGTAAAGCGCTTTACCTTCGCGTAAAAACTCAGGTGAAAAAATAATATTATCTGTACCAAACTGCTCTTTAATCGATTTAGTGTAACCAACAGGCACGGTTGATTTAATCACCATGGTTGCTGTCGGGTTTATTGCTAATACATCACTAATTACAGATTCAACAGAGCGAGTATTAAAATAGTTAGTATCAGGGTCGTAGTCTGTTGGGGTGGCAATTACAACAAATTCAGCATTTAAAAGGGCTGACTCTTTGTTAGTGGTAGCAGCAAAGTTAAGCGGTTTATTAACTAAAAAGTCGCTTATTTCGGTATCAACAATCGGTGATTGCTTGTCTTGTAATAAAACAACTTTTTGCTCGTCTATATCTAGGGCGACTACTTCGTTATGCTGCGCAAGCAACATTGCGTTTGACAAGCCCACATAACCCGTACCCACTACTGCTATTTTCATTTATATATTATCCTTTCAAAAACCTTACAGCCTATCTTAAAGCCACTAACTTAAGATAATTAGAGCCAAGCACAAACAATAAATAATACCATTTGTTTTAAATATTCAAAACCAACCTGTTACACAAGGCTTAGCCTTTAAAGTTAACAACTTTATTTTCGAGAGGTGCTTTTGTACTAAGCAGCTCTTTGCTTTGTTTAGCATTCCATACTAAATCGCAAATACCATCGGTAGGGTTAAAACCAGTAGGCGCGTCTAATAACAGCTGACGAATTGTTTCGTGATCAAAATTATGGCAAGCAATGTCAAACGCTTCTAAAAATACGTTAATTTCGGCAAGAGGTAGCATTACTTCGTTGGCAGTCATAATTCGTTCGTGGCAAGTTTCGCCCACGTTATCGCCAATTAATAGCTCTTCATAAAGCTTTTCGCCCGGGCGTAAGCCTGTGCACTCTATAGCAATATCACCATGTGGGTTGGCACTGCTTTTAACCTCAAAACCCGATAGGCGAATCATTTTTGTAGCGAGGTCTTTAATTTTTATAGGTTCGCCCATGTCGAGTACAAACACATCGCCGCCTTTACCCATAGCACCAGCTTGTATTACTAATTGTGCGGCCTCTGGAATGGTCATAAAAAAGCGCGTTATATCTTGGTGGGTCAAGGTTATTGGCCCGCCTTCTTTAATTTGCCTACGGAACAATGGTACTACAGAGCCGCTCGAGCCAAGTACATTGCCAAAGCGCACCATACAAAATCGGGTATTATGCTGCTTACCTTTATTTTGCGCTAAACCTTGTAAGCATAATTCGGCCATGCGCTTAGTGGCCCCCATTACATTGGTTGGGCGTACTGCTTTATCGGTTGATATAAGTACAAAGGTTTCGACCTTAGCATTCATAGCGGCTTTAGCTGCGTAATAGGTACCAAATACGTTATTGCGTACACCTTCAACCACATTATGCTCAACTAAAGGCACATGTTTATAAGCGGCAGCATGGTAAACAGTGTGTACACCAAAAGTGATCATTACAGTCTCAATGCGGTTGATACGCTGCACAGAGCCCATAATTGGCACAAGCTCAATACTAAGCTCATTCGCTTGAATATATTCGTACAACTCTTTTTCGATTGAGTATAAGCCAAACTCATTTACCTCAAACAAAATAAGCTTTTTAGGTTGCTGCTTAATAATTTGTCTACATAACTCAGAACCAATAGAACCACCAGCCCCTGTTACCATTACAACTTTATTTGTTATATTAGCAGCCATTAACTCTGGTTTTGGCTCTACCGAATCGCGACCTAATAGGTCTTCTATTTCGACTTCTCTAAATTCAGAAAGCTTAGCTTTGCCACCTACAATATCGGCCATACCTGGGATCGACAGTATCTGTATTGCCAAGGGCTCCAATAATGCCAACACTTCTTTACGGCGTGAGCGACTTTCACTAGGCATTGCAAGTAATATTTTACCAATACTACGCTTATCAATTAGAGAGTGTATATCGTTAAATGCATATACGGGTACACCTTGAATAATTGAGCCTTGCTTTGTTACATCATCGTCTATAAATGCGCGCACATGGTACTCAGGGCCGGCCTCAAGCGCCGTTGCTAATTGCCTACCCGATGACCCAGCACCATAGATAATCACTTGCTCTTTATGTGAGGTAGACATTTTGCCAATCATAGCGCGTACTACTATACGTGACCCCCCAACTGTTAATAAACAAAGCCAAGCAAAAATAAAAGGCATAGAACGGGGCATCATCACCCCTAAAAAAAACGAGAATATAACTAATGATACAGTGGCAATTAAGGTGCCAATAACAATAGCCCACAAGGCTTGGGCGTTCATATAACGCAGCACAGCACGGTATAAACCAAGGTTAACAAAAGCAATTAAAGAGGTGGGTAGTAATAAGCCAAGTACAAACCAGTACTCAAGCACATATAAAGGGGCTAAGCTGTCGAGCCGAACAACTAAGGCAAGCCAAAAGGCCGAAAAAACAAACAATGAATCAACAACGAGTGTAATAGCACGCTTTTTAGAACGAGGCGCGTTAAAGATAGAGTCTATTATTTTATCCACTTGAAATCCCTTTTGTATTAAGCTTGAATTATCAGTTGTCCTAACTGAGCAAAAGCTTAATGATTGTTATACATCCATATAATATAGCTAGTGAGAGTAAAAATCACCAAAAACTAATACATTTTCACTAATTATTGATTTTTAAAGAATTATAGGAGCTAGGAGCTGCCAACACCATAAATGGACTCTCGCTCTTTAACAAAACCCTTTCTTCGCTTTATTAACGAAGCAATCATAGCTGCAATTTCTTTAGCTTCGGATACTAGCTTTAATCCATGCTCTTTTTCTATAAATCCAATTTCAATGCCAATATAAAGCTGTGTAACTAACTCATCAGCAGAACCTTTAGCATAATACAAAAATTTAGATTCATCATTCACAGTTTCACGCTCTATTCCCTCGGCTATATTAGAGGGGACAGAAACAGCTGAACGCGTTAGCTGATCTTTAAAGCCATAATCCTTACAATCTTTAGTCACTTTATAGATATCAAAAGCTAAACGAAAAGCCCTTTTCAAACATCCAGTTTTTCAAATTGCATAATTACCACCCTTAGTTCCCTAGACTTCTTCTAGAGCCTATTCACTTCCCTAGAACCTAGTAACCTTTCACTTAACCCTATCCCCACTACCACTACCTGCCACAGTCATAAGAATATATTTAAAATAATTGCTTAAATTTAGAGTATCTATCATCTCTCGATCTGTTTTTGCCAATAATTCAGGTGTCGACATATCAATTTCGTTCACTTGTGCAAGGCCTGTAATACCTGGGCGCACTGAAAAAACATTTTTAGCATCACGAGCTGCTGTTAGCTCTTCTTGATTAAATAAACCTGGGCGCGGGCCAACCAAACTCATTTCACCTTTTAGCACATTCCAAAGTTGTGGTAGCTCATCTAACTTAGTTTTACGTAAAAAACCACCAAAAGGGGTAATAGATGCGGTGCTAGCTAAGTGGCTTGCCACCGAGGCAGTATCAACCTTCATGGTTCTAAATTTAACTAAAGTAAAAGGCTTTTTATTACGACCAACACGCTCTTGAGTAAAAATAGGTGAGCCAGTATCAAACAAACCAATAACATATAAAATAACTAAAAATGGTAAGGCAAATAACAAACCAAATAAAGCTAACAAAAAGTCGAGTAAGCGTATCATTAAAAAATCCATTGCAATTAAAGAGTAAGTTATTTAAAACAACGAAGAATGCCTTCATCTAATGTAATTGGAGGTTTCCAGTTTAATGTTTCCTTTGTATGTTCAATATCAACCGTAAGCGAGCTTGAAAACCTTTCAACCACAGTTTTTTTTCCAATAATAGACGCCGCAAACTTCAAAACTGATACAGGGACAGGTATTAGTCTAGGTACTTTATCTGCAGCTAAAATTAACTTTTTTAACATATTAGACGTAGATATATCTTCATCATCACTGACTAAAAACGTTTGATTAGCAGCATTAGGATGATCAATACAGGTTATAATTAGATCAATCAAGTTATCAATAGCAACAAAGCTACGTTGATTGTTGATAGCACCTAGCGGTAACGGTAAATTCTTTTCAGCAACTTTTAAAAGTGTTCCAAAATTTCCTGGGGCATTTTTTCCGTATATTAGAGGAGGTCTAATTATGACAACATCCATATCAGAATTCTTAGCTATATTCATTAACTCTTTTTCGGCTTCAAATTTTGATAAGCTGTAATTGTCTACTGGATTTTCTCCATCAAAATAACGAAACGGTGAAATATTTTGAATTCCAAGCACACCTATAGTACTTAAAAAAATAAACCGTTTCACACCGTTTTTCTCAGCTTCTCTTGCAAGCCTTAATGTTCCAAAGGTGTTAACATCTCTATAGTTTTCAATGCTAATAGGCTTTTTCACATGCGCAATACCTGCAGCATGTATGACAACATCAACACCTTCAAATGCGCCGTTCCAATTAGATTGCGAGTTAATACCTTCACTTAGCAAATAATAATCGTACAAAGATTTGCTATCGTTTCTAGTTACAACCTTGACTGCTCCATTTTTAAATGTAGCAAGGAAATTTCGACCAAAAAAACCTGTTCCACCAGTCAGTAATATCATTGCTTAAATACACTTCGATAAATTGAAAAGGTTTTTTTAAACATTACATCAAAGGTAAAGTTCTCATTAAACCGCTGCTTATTAAACTCACCCATACTTTTCATAATGTTTATTTCTGCGGTTAAATATACTATCGCATTTTTCAACTCTGAAGAGTCACCCCTTGGAACTAAGATTCCCCCCTTTTGATCTACCAATGCTTCAGACACTCCTCCAACATCACTCGCTATTACTGGCAAACCAGTCCTCATAGCCTCTAAAATTGATCTAGGAAAGCCTTCCCATTTTGACACTAACAAAAACAGGTCATAGTTAAATAGCTTTTCACTTACATTTTCTACTTGACCTAAAAAATGAATTTTATCTTCCAATCCTAACGAAATGGCGAGCTCTCTAGTTTCAATCTCTAAGGGTCCCCCGCCAATTAGATCAAGCTCCCATGCAATATTCTTCGGTAATTCACTTAATGCCTTAAACAACGTTTTATGGTCTTTTTGTTCAGAGAATCTAGCAACCATAACAAATTTAAATATATTTGACGGAGTTTTACGGGCTAGTTCTTTGAAAAATGGCATTCCATTGTGAATAGCTATTTGTTTTGCTTCACCTGCTACCCCGTGTTTCATAGCCAATCTTTTATCTTGTTCTGAAACTGTTATTACTTTTGAAGTAAAAACCATCAAAAATTTCTCAATATAAATATATAGCATTTTCTTGGTTGGAGAGATCCCGTCTGCAAAAGACCAACCATGAGCTGTAAAGATGGCTCTTCTGAAATTCAAAAAGCAAGCCAATCTGCCAACCAAACCTGCCTTTGAAGAATGGAGCGAAATAACATTTGGCTTAATTTGCCGTATCAACGTAGCAACTTTCAATATAGCTATAAAATCACTAAAGATATTTATTTCTCTTTTTAACTCTTTAACGACATAAAACTGAATCCCATTTTCGGATAATTGATCAGTTAGAGCGCCGTATTCGCCAGTAATGACAGTAGGTAAGGATCCTACTGTTTGAAGTTTACGGCTTAAATCCCTAACATGAATTTGTGCTCCACCAATTTCAGCCGCTTTTGTGATTATATATAAGACTTTCAATTATTTCCCCTGAATTACAATTTAATACCTAACGCAAGAACCAATGCATTCAGGCTAGATAACAGAACACCGTTATTTTTCCTCATAAATGTGTAGTGACCACCAAAAGAGAGTTTTAAACGCTTGAAAGAGGCGAGCAACTTGACTCTATTACTTGTAGAAGCACCTCCTATGTGAGGTATATTCAAACCATTAAACAAAAAATTATGACCATCTTGCGAAATATTTCTCTCACATAAATCAAGATCTTCAGCATATAAAAATATTCCTTTACAAAACCCACCAAGAGAAATAAATCTATCCCTATACATTGCCATACAAGCTCCAGAGACAAGTAACACCTCTGTTAAATCTTCATTTTGATTAAGGGTAATATCATGCCTTTTATATTTAAATAATAAGCCATCGACCTTACTTAAAGTAGAAACTTTACTTTGACCAGATGAAACTAAGCCACCAATTATTGCTTTTTTTCCAACATCATTTAATTTCAAAGAAATATTTATCACCTGCTCGGCTGTCATTTTCGCATCAGGATTTAAAAATAAAATCTTCTCATTAGAAGCCCTTTCAACTCCTAGATTGCAAGCATTTCCAAACCCAAGATTACAGTCAGGTACAACAATTTTTGTAGAATCACAATATGGAATAAAATTTTGGCTATTATCTACAACAATTAATTCAAAGACATTATCTTCAAATTCTTTTTCAATACTATTGATAAAATTAGCACTGTTATAGTTTACAATTACTATTGATATACTCATCAGGCACCACGCATTTTTTTACACTTTTGGAAAAGTAATACAACACCCCAATTGACAAGCCAAGTGCAATTCTTGTGTCTGACGTGAATGTTGCAACGCTTAAAAGCAGAACTAGATATAAATAAATAGACATTAAGATTGGGGAGAAACTTAAAACTTTAAACTTAGACAGGAAGTGTAAATAAAAAGCAACTAATATTAAAGTTAGAACACTGCCTAATGTAACAAAGCAAAACAGAAACACTGAATGAGGGTCATTAGGTGTGATTCTGTGAAACCCACTAAACATAGAGTTCTTAGAACCTTCTATAAACGCATCCGCACCGGGTCCAAAAATTAAGAACTCTTGAAGATTACTTACACACCAGTAAATCATACTAGAACGTTCAACATTACTTATTGTAATAGGCAGGCCTAATTCAATGGCATAGATGTAATAAAAAGTCATAATCAGAATATATGCAAAAGGAAAATATGGAAAAGCCTTTACATACATATTTCTGATAAATGGAAAAATAAAATATATTAAAGCTAAAAAAGCATAAAGCAAGTGACTTCTAGATGAGAATAGGTAAGATTGCAAAAACTCCAATAAAAAAACAACAATAAAAAATATAACCACCTGTTTATTAAATTCAAACTTACCTTTTAAAACAAAGAACAATGCAGAAATAAAAACGAAGTCAAACTGATTTGCTTTAGAAAAATCTTGAAAAAAAACATTCAATAACAGCACTGAAAAATAAATATACAAATACAACTTCAATGTATACCTTGGAAATATATACGCAGCATATGCATAAAAAATAATAAGAGACACCTTTATCACATCAAAACCGGTGAAATAAGACTGAATCAAAACAATAACAACAAAGACTAATGCAATAATTGCCTTCTTTAAATTAAAAACAATTTTTTGAGGAGTGCTTATTATTTTAAAAAATAAAAAAACAATAAAAAAAACTTCTCCATAATTCCAATAACTAGTCATTACAACCAACCTTGAGCTTTAAGGTATTAGCCCAGACTGACCAATTGCATTTCTCATCATAAAGTAACCTGGCAGCCTTAGATAGCTCATCATATTTAGTTTTATTTAGAAGCAATTGTTCAATTAAACTAAAAAACTCAGCTTCAGTGGCTGATTTATCTAATAGGTAACCATTCACTCCATCGTCTATAATTGAAGGAATACCGCCAGTTCTTGTTGATATAGAAGGTATGGAGTATGCTGCTGCTTCACAAAAAACCATGCCATAACACTCAGCTTGTGACGGTACAAACATTAAATGGCTTTCATGCATTAACTTTTCTAAAAGCTTCTTCTCTTCAGGTATATCCTTATTCAATCTGCCATAACAGTATACCCAACTTAAGTCTTTAACAGAAACGCTAGGAAAACAGCCGCATATATGTAGCTCAACTTTATAGCCTTCATTATTTAACAAATTGAGTGTGCTTAAAACTGTCCCTCCACCCTTACGAACCCAATCAACACCTAAGAAAAGAACCTTAAAAGTATCATCGAATTTCTTAACGACAGGCTCCCTAACTTTCTGTAAATCAGAGTTAGGCCCCCAATTAATTTTTGAAACCTTTTCAGGACTGATTTTATAGTTTTGGATGACATAGTCCTTTGCCCAATCTGAAGGAAAAGAAATATATGTGGCTTTATTCAACGCCTTTTTTTCTAGAAAGTTACCAATATTTAATGATAGTTTTGTAAGGTCACTAAAATCATTATAATAAGTAGATATTTGACCAAAAGTTGTATCAGAAAGGTAAATAATGGGAATGCTAGTGCGTAAGAATGCTATTAAATTAGAACCTGCTGGGGCTACAATATAATCGTACTTTTCACCTCTTATCTTAAAATAAATTCTTATAGAATATTCTAAAGAAGCCAGGAGCGAATGACTAGCATCTAAACGTTTAGAGGATAGCTTTTTAAAAATAAATGAGCACGCCCTAATTAAAGTTTTTGAAAAATTACCAATTTTTCCAAGCTCTTCAACCTGAAAGCCATTTTCTATCAGAGCATTTTTCATATTAAGTGGAGTACCTGACCAGGACTTAGCAGTAGATGAGTCAAAACTAGTTAAAAAAAGAACTTTAGGGTGTACCATTTACCTCTCCACCTTAAGAGATTGAAAGAAAGTATCCGAAAAACTAGACCTATATTCTTTACTTAAATACCCAATAGAAAAACCATTAAATCCATTTTTATAATATTTTAAAAAGCACTCTGTGGTCAGCTCAATATTATTTGAATCAAAATATAGTGAATTTTTCCGATTAATACAATAATTTGAAATTTCACCAACCGGGGTAACAACTGGTATCAACCCTGCTTTAACAGCTTGGTATACAGATATCCCCATACCTTCAGATAAGCTTGTCTGCAAAAGAAAAGTATAACGTCGCATTATAGTTTCAACTTCATTATATTTAACCTCCCCTTTTATGCTAACCTCTTCAGTGAGGTTTAAGCTAAGAATCGCTTTCTCAATTGCTTTTAAGTCTCCATCATCTCTACCATATATATCAAAAGTAACGCTGTGGCCTCGCTTTTTCAAACAGGAGATAAATAATAGACTTGATTTAAGATCTTTGACTTTATGTAGCCTGCCGAAGTAAACAAAATGTAATTTACCTTCATAATTTTTAGGGTGTTCATTACAAAAGCTCAAGGTCATGTTAACGACTTCACCTGCGTTGGACCTCCCAACGAAATCTAGTGATTCTTTACTATCTGCAATTACCCTATCGGCATGTAATAATGAAACCCTAGAGAAAAAAGTATCTAGAAAATGCCTATAACTTGCACTATGTACAAAATGAACCCTTTCACAATCAAAAAAAGTACTATATAAGGTTGTGACAATATGAGATTTCCACAAAGAACTAACTAATATATTTGGTGCAATTTTCCTTAGCTTTATTAATGCATCAAAATATCCATTACAAAAAACTATTTTACTTTTCAACTCCACAGGTAAATCTGAAAAAAGCTTTGAATCTGATCGATGAATAACTACCAACTTATAATTAATACCAAATGAATTAGCGAGTAAGTTAATCGCTGAAATCTCTACTCCCCCACTCAAGAGCTTGGGGATAACGTGGACGATATTTTTTTTCATTACATTAAGAATCAGACAATGAATTTATTAAAATTTCCATAGATAAAGCTTTCTCTCTATCTAAAATTTTATTTATTTGTACCCAATCAAATTTATATTCGGCTAATTTTTCAAAGTCAAAACTATTCATGTCAGTTACAAGCCGATCGATTAACCCAAACCTTTCTAATAACGTTTCAAACCTTGATAGCCCTCTTTTTTTGTTGCCAATCGCAATAAATGGTTTATTAAAAATAATTGCAAACACACATCCATGGAAAGAATCAGCTAATACGTATTCACATTCATTAAACGCGCTGAGCCAGTTCTCGACATCAGGATATATATAACTGTCATCATCAAAAGAAAACATAATATCAGGTTGCTTTGGCTTTACCTCAAAAGCATGATAACCATATAATTTAACGAGCTTATTAAGAGCTTCTTGATACAAAGCATTTTTATCAAGAATATAACAAAACAGTTTCTTGCGGTTACTTGAGGAAGCATTACCTGATATCAGATCAACATAATCTTCCCTATCTAATAACATAGTTGGGTCTAAAACTACTTCTGAATCTTTCCCAAATTTCTCTTTAACTATTTTTTTACCTGCATTTTCTCTTACTGTAATAAGGTGAAACTTTTCTAACTCTCTTATGCAAACAGCCAAATCTCCATCTTCATAATTTAAATGCTCACCGCCAAAAGAGGCTGCATAAGAGACCGCCTTATTGCCTACAACAAAATCAAGAAAATATCGTCTAATACATGGCGTGTACTCTGCTCGCCAAACCTGGTCACTACCAACAATAAAAGCCTCAAATTGGCTATTAAGATTTCTTAAATCTTCAAAAGTTGTAACTACGCTTGTCTTTGGCTTACATTTATTTTCTACAAAGAGTCGAGTATTCTTCGAAATATACTTCTGAATTTCATCGGTTTGAGTCAGTAATAATTTATCCTTACTAAATAAAGACAAAAAATATTTCTTAACTGAGTTCTTTAGCTTTTTCTCGATAGTAGCAATATTACTATCTTGCTCACGCTGATAATCAATAAAAGTAGCTGAAAAACCATTTTTTTTAAGCACTCTCTGTAAAGCATAAAGCTGTAGTATTCCTCCATAGTTATTCCACAAAGGTAAAGTTAATAGTCCCACTTTTTTCATTAAATTCTGCCACTATTTTTTTAAAACATTTTTAAGTATACTAACGCTACTTTTCCCGAGCATTTTCTTTGCTTTATTTTTAATTACTTGAGTTCCGTCGTACTTCATTGTATGGATAATATTCAAAGCTTTACTTTCTTCTGAACTATCCGTAAATATTTCAAATATCATAGGTTTTTCATTAATTTTAGGATCTAAGAATGCATCATAACTATTATAAAATTCATCTTTATTTGATGCTGACAAGTATTCATATCCTAAAGATTCAGAAAATGATTTCAATAAAGTTCGAGATTTATTACCATAATGACCAGCAGAAGAAATGAATTTGTCCGCATCTTCGTCATTAAAGTATGCAGCATGATGATTGTAATTCCTAAACTCAGTACCTTTACCATTATTAATAACCATGACTCTAACATTATTATTAACATGCCTATTACCTAGAACATTCAAATCATAAAATAATGCAAGATCACCAAGTATACAAAAAAAGATATTACCCGGCTTTGCCATTGAAGCACCTATTAAAGATGACAACACTCCATCAATACCAAAACCGCCAACATTACTATTAGCTCTAACTGTTTCAGGCAAATCAAAAAAGTTCCATGATCTTAAAGTATTCAATATACCTAAATGAACTACACTGTTTTCTGGCAATTTACCGGAAATTTCAGAAGCAATCCAAATGTTTGAAAAAGGTAGTTCAGGAATACTAGATCTTAGAGTCTTCAACTCATTATGACAAAAATCATAATACTCACTTTTGACTTTAGCATCTTCTGAAATGTAATTATTAAGGAAACTAATTAAATTGGTTTCAAAGATCTTTGTTAAACGTTTAAATGTGTCTCTTATTTCGCCATCTTCACTAACACGCCAAACATTTCGCCCTACTAATCTTAGTGACGGATAATCACCTGTAACTTCACCAATATGTATTGTTAAGTCAGGTTTAAATGCTTCTATTTTCATCTCATCTTGAGAAGCTACTAGAGCAAAGTTTAATTTATATTTACCATAATAACCGCTTGTATGGTCACAAAATACCACAGCATTATTTTGCGCACAAAATAACTCAATTGTAGAAATCTCATCTTTAGTAAAGGTTCTATGTGAGCCAATAAAAATTGCTACTTTGTGAGGTAAGCTAGGGAAGCTCATTCCCTCTTCAAACCTAGTGATATTTCTATACTTGGGTAAATCTTCAGACGTAAAAGGTAGCTGATAGCTGGTTTCAAGATTTAAATGTACAGGTCCACCACCATTTCGAGTTAGCTCATGGATAGCTTTATTAACCTTAATCTCACAATCCCATAAATCTTCACTATCTTTAACTATTGGGAGTGTTACGCTGTATTTCGCAACATCATTTGAGACAGAACTTCTATCTATAACTTGTGCGATAAGGTGGCCAACCCTAGCGGTATTTTGGGTAGATGTAACAGCTAAAATTGGAAGTTTACGATAATATGCTTCTGTTAGGCCTGGTGCATAATTTCTAGAAGCCGTAGCACCTGTGCATGTAATGACGACAGGTTCACCTAACTCTTCAGCTAATCCACAAGCCAAATATGCAGCAGAACGCTCATCTACTGATGAATATACTTTAAAGAAAGGATCGTTCTGTACACTTCCAACCAAAGCAATATTAGTGTTCCCTGGTGATGCAATAATATGCCTAATATTATTTTGTTTTAAAAGACTAATTATTACCTGTGCATTCTTCTCTTTCGTTACCATCGCACTCATTGAATTTCACCTATAAAATATATCTATATAAAAAGTATTTAACTTTGTTTTTACTTCCTGGTATTAAAGAAAGTTTATTTCTGTAGTTACAGAGTTTATCTTTTTTCGCTTCAGAAGCCCAATTGATGTTCAAAAACCTAGGTGATTTTAAAAAGCCATCTAAGCACTCTTTTAAGCCAACTTCAGGTAACAAAAAATCATTCACATCAATTAAAGTTTTAACTTTATCATTATTAAATTGCCTATCGTAACTTCTATCATAATCTATTTGCTCCCAATGCTTGTGCCATGAAAACTTATCTTTAGTCAAATAAATAACTTTAACCTTTTGATTAATTTTACTTTCGACAATTTTAGTATAAATACTTAGCACTTCCTTCCATTTGATATGTTTACTACCTGTAACATTATAACACTCAGCAAAAACAAAATTCTTTCCAAGTAATTCACATAGAAACTTGGCAACATCATCACCATAAGTTAATGTCGTATTCTTATTCATAACCTCTTCATAAAGAAATACTGGCTTTCCTAAAAGAGCACGTTGCAACCAATCTTCTTTCTCAGAAAAGCCTAACTGAAGTCTATCAGGACTGTATGTAATATAAGGCCGTACTATTGTCCAATTTTTGTTTTCATGTGATTTAAGAAGATTTTCCTGTTTTGCTTTTGCAATTGCATACTCATCTGAGCTCAGATAATTGGGATCCAGCTTTTCATCTATTAATCTTTTAGAGTGCTCATCAATTTCACCTTCTTGATTTGCAAATACTCTAGCCGAACTTATAAAAACGTAATGGGATGTATTTTTTAATAATTCATCTATTCTATTAGCAAAACTATCTGTCCTGTAAACCATAAAATCGACAATAGCATCATATTTTTTTACTTTTAAATGCTCAATCAATTCAGGTAGCTGCGCATCTAGTTTTATAAACTCAATATTTTCAACTGGGTTTCGTGTTTTTCTTGATGTAATTGAGACCTGATAGCCTTTCTTTACTAACCTTGGAGCTAGGTACCGCCCCATAGCACCAGTTCCGCCAAGCAATAACACTTTCATTAAGCTACTCTCTTAAATTTTTTATAAATAAACCGTTTTATTACTTCCTTTAGTTCATCATTTAACCCGAACTTATAAGTGAGAAAGCAGGTTACGATGAAGTTTATAAGCGAAATACTAAAAATTCGAATCATACTCTCTATACCTTTCAATTCTATAAATACTGCGATGGTAATTAAAGAAGCCCCCCCACCTATAAATAATATTGGCAAGATAGAAAATTTAAAATAATGGAAAGTATTTAGACTTATCAATTTTGATACAATGAGTAATCTTAATAAGAACATAATTACACTTATAACAATAGCTGAAATATATACTAATATAGGATTGTATCCTCCTTTTAAAAAAACATAAGAAGAGAATAAAATAAGCATTTGACAAAAGCCTAGGGTCAGCTCGTATACCTTCATTTTTCCAGGAGCCCTTGCAGCAGTTGCTAATGGCATCGCAACACTCAAGATTAAAGACTCAATTAAAGCTAGCCTAGAGAAATCAACTGAATATTCAGGTACATCACCTAACCAAAGAAAGAGGACTCGCTCCATCTCAAGGAATAATGGCAATGAAAATAACCACATAAGAGAAAAAGATAAAATAGTTCCCATAAATATAAGCCTATGCATTTCTTTTAAGTTTTTCTCAGCATAGCTTTTTATTATTGAAGGGTATAAACCTGTATTGAATCGTGTTGAAAAAACGTTTATTTGATTTGATACGGATATTGCTATAGCGCGAGATGCAGCTGTTATTGGATTCACATAATGTCCAATCAAAACTGTCACTCCTTGAGTTCTCATCACAGTGGAAAGCTGACCAAATAAGGTCCACCCTGTAAACTGTAGCGTTTCTTTGAAAACTTGTGAATTCCAATATAGAACCTTTATCTGACACTCTGGAAACCTTACAAAGCAGTAAAAAACATATACAACTGTAACAACTCCTGATACAAATAATAAAGATAGACCATAGAACTCGAGCTTATCCATTCCCATGCTGAAAGGGAGTAAAAGAACAGCCATCAGTTTTAGCAATGCTTCAAAAATACCAATGTATGCATAAGCTCTCATATGCTCATGTGATATCATGATTGATATCAAAGGGGCATTAATTATAGTAAAGAAAAAAGTTATACAACTATAATGATATAAATTAATAACTGAGTCTGTTCTTCCTGATGGAATGTTGGACATATTATTTATATAAAAAAAACCTAAAGTTTCTAAAATAAATACTGATAAAAGTCCAATTAAAAGATATATAACTAAGTTAACACTAAAAGCCTGCTTTAACTTTTTTAGGCTACCTTCCCCCAAGGCATATGAGAAAAAACGCTGAGTGGCAGATGCCAATGAACTGGTGACAAATGAACCAAGCATTACAAAGCTACTAACTATTGCAAACAGACCATAATCGTCAGCGCCGAGCTCTTTTAATACAACTCTAATTGCATACAAACCGATAAACATCAATACAAGCTGTCTAGCATAAAGTAATGTAGTATTCTTAATTACCCGCTTACTTTTCAAAGCAAACCTCTAATAGCTGCAGTTGTAAGAATCACGAACTGTCCAAATTTCATAAGTAATGTAAACGTAATCGCCAGTGCATCGAATTCTGTGTTTTACTTTTTTCTAAAACACTGTAGATTGGCCTTTTTGCTGGTGTTGGATATTGCGAGCTAGAAATAGGATTAATAGGTATTTTGCGCTTAAGCTTTCCTTTTCCAAGCGCAATATCTTGGATCGCTATTGCAAAGTCATACCAACTCGCCACACCCAAATCACTGTAATGATAAATAGGCTCTAAACTTTCTTGCTCGGCAAGTTGCCATAAAAATTGTGCTAAGCCTTTTGCATTTGTAGGGCAGCCTATTTGGTCGCTTACTACATTTAGCTCATCTCTTTCTGCCATTAAGCGTAGCATGGTTTTTACAAAGTTATTGCCATGGTTCGAGTACACCCACGATGTACGCACAACCGCTGAGTTTTCTGGGCAATACTGCGTAACAGCTTGCTCACCCGCCAGCTTAGATGCACCGTACACATTGATTGGGTTTGGTGTATCGTTCACTGCGTAAGGCGTATTTTTGCTGCCATCAAATACAAAATCTGTAGATATATGTATTAACCGAATACCATGCTGCTTTGCCGCTTTTGCTAAATACTCAGCGGCTGTAGCATTTATTAAGTAGGCGTTATCTTTATCTGATTCAGCCTTATCAACCGCTGTATAGGCCGCGGCATTAATAATTACACCAGGCTTAAATGCATCGAGTGCTGCTTCTATGTTTTTAGGGCTAGTAATGTCTATATCTTCACGGCCAAAAGCTTGGGCCGTTATATGCTCAGGGCAAGTTTGCTTTAACTCCCACGCAACTTGCCCATTTTTACCTATAATAAGAACTTTCACTCGTTAGTACCTAAACGCTCACGTTGATAAGAGCCATCTTGCACATTTTTACACCACGCTTGATTTTCTAAATACCACTTAATAGTTTTTAAAATGCCCGACTCGAATGTTTCTTCTGGCTGCCACCCCAGCTCTTTATAGATTTTAGTGGCATCAATTGCATAGCGAACATCATGGCCTGGCCGGTCTTTTACAAATGTTATAAGCTCTTTAAAATCACTTAAGTTTGCTGGTTTATCGGCAATAAGTTCATTTAGGTGATTACAGATTGTTGTTACCACTTCAATATTTTGCTTTTCGTTAAAACCACCAATATTATAGGTTTCACCTAACTGCCCTTCAGCTAAAACCTTATAAAGGGCTCTTGCATGGTCTTCAACAAATAACCAGTCACGTACTTGCTTACCATCACCGTAAACTGGTAATTGTTTACCTTCAAGCGCATTCAAAATAATTAAAGGGATCAACTTTTCAGGGAAATGGTATGGGCCATAGTTATTCGAACAATTCGTTAAAACAACAGGTAGCTGATATGTTCTGTGCCATGCTCTTACCAAATGGTCAGACGCTGCCTTTGATGCAGAATAAGGCGAGCTTGGCTTATAAGAGGTTTCTTCAGTGAATAAACTTGTTTCGCCTAAATCGCCATACACCTCATCGGTCGAAATATGATGAAAACGGAACACGGCTTTTTTATCGTCACTTAAAGAGGCGTAGTATGCTCTTGCTACTTCGAGAAGCTCATAAGTACCCACAACATTTGTTTGAATAAACTCACCAGGCCCATCAATAGAGCGGTCCACATGGCTTTCTGCAGCTAAATGCATGATAAAATCAGGCTGGAACTTAGCAAACGTGGCACTCACTGTTTCACGCTTGCAAATATCACCTTGAACAAAATGATATCTTTCATTTTGCTCGATAGACACTAATGACTCTAAATTACCTGCATAAGTAAGTTTATCGAAATTAACAACTGTATGCTCTGTTTCATTTATCAAAAAGCGGACCAGCGCTGAACCAATAAAACCAGCACCGCCAGTTACAAAAATTGTTTTACTCATAAATAGCTCTATTAGAAGGTAGGAGCTTCGGCTAACATCAAGCCTGCTTCATCTTTAGGTGACAACAGTGGCTGAGAGCCACCAACAAGTGGCCATTGAACACCCAGGCTTGGTTCATTCCAAAGAAGGCTTTGCTCAAACTCAGGTGCATAATAATTTGTGCACTTATATACAAACTCTGCTGATTCAGTTGTAACATAAAAGCCGTGCGCAAACCCTTCAGGCACCCAAAGCAGTCTTTTATTATCACCACTTAATAAAACACCAACGTGCTTTCCAAAAGTGGGGCTATTTTTACGTATATCAACAGCTACATCATACACTTCACCAGCCACAACTCGCACCAACTTACCTTGTGTTTGTTGTGTTTGATAATGCAAGCCTCTTAAAATACCTTGTCCTGATTTGCTGTGGTTATCTTGCACAAAGCTTACATCGGCAACATGCTCTCGAAACCAATCTTCACGAAAAGTCTCTAAGAAAAACCCACGCTCATCACCAAATACTTTAGGCTCTAGAATCTTTACATCTGGGATAGCTGTATCAACAATATTCATGAAAACACCCTTTGCGACAGTAAATTGAGTAAATACTCACCGTAACCACTTTTACGTAATGGCTCTGCTAACTCTCGTAACTGTTTAGCATCGATATAACCCATACGATAAGCAACTTCTTCTGGGCAATTTACTTTTAACCCCTGACGCTTTTCAAGCGTCTCAATAAATTGTGCTGCTTGTAATAAGCTATCATGGGTGCCAGTATCTAACCATGCTGTACCTCGGCCCATTATTTCTACATTTAATTTATCTGCTTTTAAGTATTGCTCAATGACATCTGTAATTTCTAATTCACCGCGCGGTGAAGGTTGAACATTTTTCGCGTATTCAACAACTTTATTATCGAAAAAGTACAACCCAGGTACGGCATAGTTTGACTTTGGTATCGCTGGTTTTTCTTCTATTGAAATTGCTTTACCTTGCTCATCAAACTCAACAACTCCATAGGCATTTGGGTTAGCAACATGATACCCAAACACTGTTCCACCAACCTCTCGGTTAGCTGCGCTTTTAAGTGACTTAACTAAATCGTGACCGTAAAAAAGGTTATCGCCGAGAATAAGAGCAACATTGCTATCACCGATAAACTTTTCACCTAATAAAAACGCTTGAGCTAAACCATCTGGTGAAGGTTGTGCAACATACTCTATACTTATACCCCATTCTTGGCCGTCACCTAGTAAATCTTGAAAACGCTGCTGCTCTTCAGGTGTGGTGATAATCAAAATGTCTTTGATACCTGCATTCATTAATGTAGCTATTGGGTAGTAAACCATTGGTTTATCATAAACAGGCATTAGTTGCTTACTCACCACCTTCGTTAAGGGGTATAAACGTGTGCCGCTTCCGCCGGCTAATATTATTCCTTTCGTCATTTTAGAACCATTTAATTTATTTAAAACTAGCCATGTAAAAATTGCATAATTAATACCCTTAAACTCAAACTGTAGTCTCAAATTTAAGATTACTAGTTATAAATCACAATTTCTAATTCATTAACTAAACAAGACCACTAATTACTAGACTTATATTCGTAATTGTAATATCCGTAATAACCATACGCATTGCTAGCTTTTTTGAGAATACCGTTAAACACTACGCCTTTTACATCAATGCCATTTTGCTCAAAGCGGTTGCGGGTTAACTCAAGCTCGCGCACATGGTTTTGGCCAAAACGCGTAACTAGCAAAGTGCTTCCAGCATGAGCACTTACTATTGCTGGGTCTGTTACTGCTAAAATAGGCGGTGTATCTATAATTATTAAATCGTAATGCTCTTTAATAGTCTCAACCAGCTTTGAAAAGCGCTCATGCATTAATAACTCAGATGGGTTCGGCGGTACTTGGCCACGAGTAATTAAATGCAGGTTTGGTACTTTGGTTTGCTTAATAACATTTTTAAGTTCTAATCTGCCAGATAAAAAGTCACTTAAGCCGTTTTCCCATTTTTCGTTAAACGCTTTTTGTAGGTAGCCTTTACGCATATCAGCATCAATTATCAGTACCTTTTTATCGCTTTGTGCTAATACTGTTGCTAAGTTAACCGAGATAAATGATTTACCCACGCCCGGGCTTGGGCCCGATATTGCAATAACATTGTTTTTTGCCTCCATCATCGCAAAATGTAAGCTGGTACGCAGGCTACGTAGTGCCTCTATTGCTAAATCGGCGGGGTTTTCAACTGCCAATATGGTATTCGCTTGTGTAGCTTTTCGGTTTTTAAGCTTACCAAACGATACTAACTGGTCTTGATGGTCTGAATACGGTACGCTGGCGTAAACAGGTAGGCCCATTGCCTCAATTTCGCTTGGGTCTTCAATACCTTTATGAAGCGCTTTTTGCACTAATACAATTGCAACAGCAAGCATGCCACCTAGCATAGTTGCCATAACCACTATTAGCGCTTTTTTAGGCTTAACCGGTTTTGATGTATTTACCTCTGCGTGGTCAATAATACGTACGTTACCTACTGTACCGGCACGCACAATATCAAGCTCTTGAGTTTTAGCCAGTAGCATAGTGTAAATTTGGTTGCTTACTTCTACATCACGGGTTAATCGCAATAACTCTTGCTGAGTAGATGGTAAGTTAGTTACTTCGCTTGTTAGATCATCTTTTTGTTTTTGTACCGCTTTAATTTGCTCTAGTATGCCTTGGTATGCAGGGTGGCCTTTTTTAAATTTACGGCTAAGCTCTAAACGTTGTAGCTCTAACTCTTGTAGTTTTGTTTCTAGCTGCACAATTTGGTCAAGTACGCCTTGTGTTTCAAGCGTTATGTTTACTGATTGCTGCTTAATTTGGTAATCATTAAAGCGCTTTTCGGCATACTCGAGTTGTTTTTTAACCTCAGGTAATTGCACCTCTAAAAACTCAAGTGACTTTTGTGCCTCTGCGCTGTTGCGCTCTACATTACGGCGCACATAAATACCTGCCACCTGCTCAAGCACTTTTTCAGCATAACTAAAATCAGTATCTTGTAAGGTTAGGTTAATAATGCCAGAATCTTTACCCTTTTCACTGGCACCTATAGCTGCTTGTAAATCCAAAATGGTATTTAAACGGTCACGTTTGGTAATAATAAACTCAGTACCTGGGCGTGCATTTAAACTGCGTACAGTTAGCTCAATAATACCGTTAGATAGCTCTTGCCCTACTTGTCCAGTTAATACTGTCTCGCCAGCTTCGTTTAATAGTGCCAATTGGTTATTTTGTTGTGCTACCACAACAAATTCAGTACCAATATTAAAGCTAGGTACATCAAACCTAAATACATCAATACTCTCACCGCCCCATGCGTAAGAGCTTGCGCCAAAACTTGGCTCTGCAAGCTCACCTGGTGAGCTTGGTTTAAAGCTACGGTATGCGCGGTTACCTATTAACGGGAATAGTTTAGGTGTAACTACCGTATCTAGGTTTAGTTTATCTACTGCCTCGCCAATTACAGAGCGTGATTTTAATAATTCTATTTCGGTTACTGCGGCCGAGGTACTTTCGAACATGCCGCTCATGTCATCGAAGCCTGGTACCGTGGCGCTGTTGTCTTCTACCTGTATCATGGCAGTAGCTTGGTAAACAGGCGCTGCATATAAAGCATAAATTACACCCAACACCATAAACACGCCAGTAATGGCCATAATAAAAAATTTACGGTCAAGTAAAGCACCCATTAGCGCCATTAAATCAATTTCTTGCGACTCTTGCTGGCTATTTTGTGTTGTTCGGTTACTATTATTTAGCGTTGAAGGCTGAGCATTCATTAATGCAGTTTCCTTATAAATACTTTTGCCAAGCGCTGCACGCGCTGTCGATTAGCTCATAAACATGGGTAAATGCTTCTAAGCTCTGACGATATGGGTCGGGGATCTCGGTGTCGTTTAACCATTTGCCTAACAAAAACGTTTTACCTCTTGCTTGAGGATAACGTGCGCACAAGTCAGTTAAATGACGCTGTTCCATCACTAAAATAACGCTGTTGTGCTGTACTAATGCTGAATTTATTTGTTGGCCACGGTGCTCTGCCATGTTAATACCATGCTGCTCAGCAATTTGCTGAGCAGTGGCATCGGCTGGCTTACCTTCTAATGCAGTTAAACCAGCTGAAGTAACAGTAATCCCTTTGTTTTGTAACTTACTTTTAAGTACATACTCGGCAGTTGGGCTACGGCAAATATTGCCAGCACACACTACTAATACTGAGTCAAACATACTTATCCTTAGTTTGTATTGGCTACATCGTTAATTGAGTCAACCGTAGCAATCGACGGTAACAATAAGCTTATTACGCGGTTCCAGCGTGCAAGCGGTGCAGAAGTTACATACACGATATCGTGAGGCTTTAACTCAAATTGCTCTGCTAATACCAGTGCTGCTACATTTTTAGCGTGTAATTGGTATACGTCTGCAATTACGCCATCTTTGGCTAGGTCACGCTTACGTAATACAAAAATACCGTTTGCGTCAGCGGTTGCTTCTCTAATACCACCGGTATCACTTAATGCTTGAGCTAGGTTTAAGCCATAGCGGTCAATATCTACCGTGCCTGCTTTAATTACATCACCCAATACATACACTTGGTGTTTGTCGTTACGGCTAACATGCACAATATCGCCATGTTTTAATAAACGGTTTTGCGAAATATCACCATGGCTGTAAAAGTCATCAAGGCGGATTATTTCTGTTTTGTTACCCGATGTATAAGTTACTTCTCGCCAGTCAGCACGATCAGTAATACCACCTGCGTTGTTTAATACGTCTATAATTGTGAGTGGAATTTCTGTAATTGGGTATACACCTGGGTTTTCTACTTCGCCTGTTACATAAGTTTTTTGACTTCTAAAGCCAACTATTTTTATGTCAACTTGCGGGTTTTCAATAACACGACTTAAGCGCTTTACCAAGTCAGCGCGTACTTCTGCAACAGTGCGGCCTGCTGCTGGTATTTTAGGTGCGTATGCATAAGTTATTGTGCCATCTTCTGCTACACGAAAACCATCAAACTCGGCTGTACGTTGTACAGCTGCAGGAATAGTTAACTCTGGATGATCCCAAACGCCGATTGTTAACACATCACCCACCCCTAAGCGGTATTGATAATCAGATGTATCAATGCCTTTTCGGTTAGTTGTATTAACCTGTTTAACTTCGCGTTTTTGAATATTTATTAAAGAAGAATCAATAACTTGAATATTGACTTTTTCGAGGTCTTTTTCTAAGTTTTCTACTTGAGCGCCTGAATCAATACCTTCGTAATGACTACCTGGTATGATTGTACATGCACTTACAGAGAGGAGAGATAAAGTTGCTGCAAGGAGTTTAAATTTGAACGCCATTCTTCTTCCTAAAAGATTATTATATAAGTTTACACTTACTTATTTTAAAGCTGATCAATTAAAGCATGACGGCTTGTTATACGCAAGTTAACAAGGCCTTGAATCAAGGCTAAACACATCTATTTATATACAAAAGCATGACGGTACTATTCACTTGAAAAATGCAGCTAAGGCAGCTTTTTAAAGCACTTTAGTAGTAAAGCTTTTACAATTTCTATGGAGTTCTTTTAAGAAGTAATTAAAGTCGAAGACATAACTGACTTGATTATTCGTAATTTAGCAACTTTGCATTACTATCCATTTACATTGGAACATCCTTAAGTAGGGCGCATTATACAGGCAAGTCTGCATATTTCAAGCTTGGGGTTGTTTCTAAAAGCGGTTTAAATAAAAGAGTACTAGAAAATGCTTGTAAGCATAAATAATTATGCTCACAAGCAAGCCTTGTCTTACATTGGAAATAGCTAAGCTCTTAACCTATTGTAGGCAGGTGTAGGTTATTTAATTAGTAAATAGCCCTTCAATAATGCGCTCGCATGCTTTTCCATCGCCATAAGGGTTATGTGCAAAGCTCATTTCTTTATATGTTTCTTTATTTTCAATCAGCTCACTCACCGCGTTTATAATTTTATCGGTGTCTGTGCCTACTAACTTAACGGTACCTGCAGCTACTGCTTCTGGGCGTTCTGTGGTATCACGCATTACTAACACAGGCTTACCTAAACTTGGCGCTTCTTCTTGTACGCCACCTGAGTCTGTTAAAATTAAATACGCTTGATTCATTAAAAATACAAAAGGTAAATAGTCTTGCGGATCGATAAGCTTTACATTGCTTTTATCTGCTAGCAAGCGTTTAACCGGTTCTTGTACATTTGGGTTTAAGTGCACAGGATATACAAAGTTATAGTCAGGGTATTTTGAGGCCAACGACGAAATTGATTGGCAAATTCGCTCAAACCCACCACCAAAGCTTTCGCGACGATGACCTGTGATGAGTACATAAGGTTTATCTAAAATTTCAGCGAACTTGTCGGTTAGCTGCTGCTGTACATCGTCTTTTGGCAATACGTTATTTTTAACTTGCAGTAATGCATCTATTACCGTGTTACCCGTTACAAAAATAGCGTTTTTTGATACGTGTTCACGTAATAAGTTATCTGCAGACGCTTGCGTAGGGGCAAAATGTTTTGCTGTTAATACGCCCGTTAATGTGCGGTTTGCTTCTTCTGGCCATGGGCTATACAAATTACCTGTACGTAAACCTGCTTCTACGTGCCCTACTTTAATTTGCTTGTAAAAAGCGGCCATTGATGCTGCAAATGTAGTGGTTGTATCACCATGAACAAGCACCCAATCTGGTTTAAACTCATCAAGCACATCACGTAAACCGAGTAAAATTTTACTGGTGATGTCGTATAGGTCTTGGCCTGCTTTCATTATGTTTAAATCATAATCAGGCGTAATTTGAAAAAGATCCAATACTTGGTCAAGCATTTCTCGGTGTTGCGCTGTTACACACACTTTTGCTTCAATTCTTGCATCATTTTCAAGCGCAAGAACTAGCGGCGCCATTTTAATTGCTTCGGGGCGGGTACCAAATACTGTTAATACTTTCATTGTTTTCCTTAAGATCGATTCAAAAGTTGCGATCGGTTTAAGAGACTAAATTATTAATGCTTGCCTTTTGTTTGTGCTTGAACGTGTCATCTAACTTTTTACTGCAAAAACTCCAGCATTCTACTACGGAATAATGTTAATATAAAACGATCTGTTTATGGTTCTGTGTTTTGATATTTACAGTTGATACAGATACCATAAGCGTAGAAAAATAATTGATTAATATGGGCATGCAGTATAGTGGAAGAGAAAAATGTAATAGTATCAATATACCTTCCCACTAAGAACCGTTTGCCATTATTAAAGCGAGCAGTTGAATCTGTTTTAAATCAAACCTTTACTAACTTTGAGCTAATAATAGTTAATGATGGTTCTACTGACAGCGCGCAAACAAAAAGCTGGTTAGACGAATTAAGTAGCATTGAACCACGTGTGCGAGTAATTCATCAACAAACAAGCATTGGGGCGTGTGCAGCCAGAAATAAAGCGATTAATATAGCTGAAGGTAAATACATTACAGGCCTTGATGACGACGATGAGTTTTTACCTCACCGGTTAGAGTCGCTTGTTAGTAACTATGATCCAAACTACGCCTTTTTATCCCATGGCGTGTTATGGTTTTATGGCAAAAAAGGTAAAGTGATTGATGCTGGCGGAGGTGAAATCTCGCTCGCTAAAATCTTGAGTTATAACTATGCAACAAACCAAGTTTTTACTGAAACTTACAAACTTAAATTGATAAAAGGTTTTGATACTTCTTTCAAAGCTTGCCAGGATTACGACACATGGACGCGACTAATAAAGCAATTTGGCCCTGCAAAAATGTTAAAAGGCTATTCTTACATACAGCATCAAGGCCACGAAGAAACCCGTATCACAACTGTTAAAAATAAAGTGACTGGTTACAACCAGTATATTAAAAAGCATCATCAAGACATGTCACGCTGTAACAAAGAAAACCTCTCTTTTTTGATTTTGGTAGCACAAAAGAAACGCTACCCTTTAAGTTTATTTGTTAAACAGCTTTTTTGTGGCCTTCAGGTAAAGAAAATGCGTTATTTTTTATCCAGCAATTTACCTATTCTTGCTCATTTTCGTAACAGGCTTTTAAAATGAGAAACCCTTTAATATATATCGTCGGTACGCATTCAACAGAAACAAAAGGCGGTATAAGTACAGTTTTAAAAGCTTTTGAAGAAGCTTTTTTAAAGTTAGGGCAACCTTTCGAACGGATCAATACTCACAACGATAGTAAAGGCACCATACTTTATTTTGTTAATGCTTGGTTTAAGCTTATTTTTAGTTCACTAAAAAATATTAAGCGCCGCCGGATTTATTGGCTTCATTGTGGCCCATGGTTTTCAATGACTCGTAAGTTTATTGTAGCACTGACTGTAAAAGCACTTGGCGGCGAAGTGATTATTCACTTTCACTCACCTACTCTATACCAATATACTAACAGCAAGTTTGGTATGTGGGCTCTTAAGGTTTTTCTTTTACCTGCCAATAAAGTAGTAGTTGTTACTCCTTGGTGGAAAACTCTATTAGAAGAAAAAGGGCTTGTAAAAGATACTCTTGTTGTTGCTAACCCTTTAGCTTATAAGCTTTTTGAACATGCACACGAACCGGCTCCTCAAAAGCGATTTGATAAAAACAATGTAACTCTTGTATCAATGGCTCGTTTCATTGAAGGGAAAGGGCTTGATTTAGTTATTAAAACACTGCCAGATTTACCTAATGTAAAACTAAAGGTGATTGGCGATGGACCACTTAAGAACCAACTTGTTTCTCTGTCTGAAAACTTAGGTGTTGCTGACCGTGTTGAGTTTTTAGGTTGGCTGGCTGACTCAAATAAAACTGAGGCTTTACAGAGCGCTGATATTTTTTGTTTGCCTTCTATCTATGATTCTTTTGGTGTTGTATTTATTGAAGCGATGAGTTTGGGCTTACCTATTGTTGCTTTTAATAACGGTCCTGTTGCCGATATTGTTAAACCCCATGTTGGTATCACTATCGATACTCACAACAAAGAACATTTGTGCTCGGCGATTCAAACTATGGCAAACAATATTGAGCAATTTGATTCTGCCGGTAAAAAAGAGGTCATAGAAAACTATGATCCTACAAGACTAACCAAAGTCATCATTGAATACATTCTGAAGTAGCTACTTTTTATAAATAATAGAAATACTGGCAGGCCTTTATTATAATCGCCCCAATTAAATTACAACGGTGACTTTTTTGGAAAAAAAACCTGTAACGCTCATCATTTATGGAAGTGGTGGTCACAAAGAACAAATGAAAAGGCTTTTGGCCTTAATGAAAACGCATGCTGAATTCGATTTTGTATCAATATCTGATACAAAAGATAATTTTAATTCTCTAAAACACTTTGAGTGTAATGAGCCTAGAGATAAATTTAGCAAGTGGAAAGCCCCATTTCAGTTGCTAAAGAATGCTTTTACAACATCAAAGCAATGCATACAAATCACTCGTAATTACAAGGTAACTGGGCTTGTTTCTACAGGGCCAGGAATGGTTATTTTGCCCGCTTTAATATTTAAGCTATTAGGTAAAAAAGTCATCTTTTTAGAATCGTGGTCGCGCTTCTATAGCCGTTCTTTAACTGGAAAAGTGATGTATCGCATTGCCGATACTTTCTTTGTACAAAACGAAGACTTACTCGCGCTTTACCCTAACGCAATTTATTCAGGCCGTTTATGAAAATATTTGCAACCGTCGGTAGTACCCGCTACGACTCGCTATTTTTTGAAATAGAAAAAGCGTTGACTGATGAAGATGATGCTATTTTTCAAATTGCTGATGGCGAATATAAAAACCCATCAGTGACAACGATCGAGTTTGTCAGTGATATTCATAAATATTATGAACAAGCTGACTTAGTAATTACTCATGCTGGTGCAGGAAGCGTTTATAACTTACTGGAAATGGGTAAAAAAATAATTGTAGTTCAAAACACTGAACGCCTTGATCCTCATCAGCAAGATTTAGTCCGCTTTGTTGACACTAACGGCTATGGCCTTGGCTGTTATAACCCTTGTGAAGTGATAGATAAAATTAAACAAGCTAAAACTTTTACACCTACTCCATATAAAAAATGCGAGTTTACAAAAGCAAAGCAAATTTGTGAAAGCTTAAAGTTACTTTAAGCTTTCACAAAAGATTAAAACCTATGCCATTATGCTGCATTTACAGCCATTTCCTTTAGAGTGCGCTTTTCTACAACAGTCCAATACCAATTATTAAAAGCTGACTGAACAATTATTTGAATAATTATTGGTAGTATGAAGTGCTGATACCCTAGTTCAAACAGTGCAATGGTTGCTAATAAAGTGATACACCCCGAAAGCACGATAGCTTTTGAGAATGGCACATGGTTATTAGCCGCAATAAAGTTCATTGAAATCTGTCTATTAACATCTAATAAGATCATTAAACTAAAAAATAGTAATGATGGTAGCTCTGGTAAACTTGTTTCTGAACCAATCAACTTTAGTAAAAGTGGTCCAATAATACTAATGCCTATACACCCCAACACAACCATTAACATTGATACTAGCCTAACACGACCCTGTAAGCGTTTAACTGTTTGATAGCTCTTCTCTTGCATAGCACGGTTTAAAGAAGGCGTAACAACGGTCATATACAATAAACTTACGGCACTTAATATGGTGAATAGGTTTAATGCCAATGAATATGTTGCCGAGTCTGATGCACTGAAATAGTAAGCAATAATTAATATTGATATTTTAGTAAGCATAAAGTTACCTAACGATACTATCCCTATACGGCTAGCATTAGGTAAAATTTTAAACAGTGTTGGTTTTACTTTATCAAAGTTAACTGATTGGTACCCTTGCAGCATCTTATATTTATTGATTTCATACTTAGAAGCTACAAAGTAAACAAATGCGGATACAACCCTTGCTACTGCAATTGCTATTAAGGTGTAACCATTTAAAATCATCGAAATGGCCACAATAAAAAATGCAATATTATTGTAGCTTGTTACTTTATAAATGCTGGCAACGTTGTTAGTTCCAAAAAACAGTGCATTGTACAAAAGGCAAAATATATTAATAACAACCGCAGCACTATAAAGTAACCACTCATATTGAATATTTAAACCTGAGTTAGATGCCACGGTTTCTAGATAGAAGAAATACGCAATCGCTAATATGAGTGTGGTTAATACAGCAATAATTAAAAAGATGAACTTTGCGCTGTCAATAACCGTAGAGAAAAGAGCATAGTTGATATTTGACTTGTCAAACTCACCGCTAACGCCCTGCTTTTCTAGTGTTTGCGCACCACATAGTACATAGTTCATTTGGCGTGAAAAGGTACTACTTAAGCCAAAGTCAAAAACAACAATTAGCCCATAGAAGGCAACAAAAATCATCCAAAGAGAAAACTCTGCTTCAGTAAAATTTGCTAAAGCAAATGGCATAATAATTAAGCTACTCGCTAGGCTAGAAAAGCGAGAGAAGTACCCCCAAAACAGTGCCATTAACTGCCCTTCATTAATTTATCTTTCACGTACATAACGCTTCCGACAGGCGCACCTATAAACCAATTCAACAAGAAAAACTTGGGTATCTTACAGTATTCAACTAACGCTTTTACTACCCCGTCGCGGTGGCATAAATAACGCATATAATTACCGTAAAACTTTAGCTTATTCTTGCCCGATGGCAGCTTTATTAAGTTGATATTTTCGAGGATTAGCTGAAACCGTAAACACATGCCTTTAGGATTTCTCATCGCTAGCTTATCATAGCTATTTGTTAAGCCATCTGCTTGATACTCAATAATTTTAAAAGCTGAATTTGTGCAATAATACTTTTTATCTGCATCAAAAAGAGTCATCACAACAGCTTCAGGCATAAACCTTTCGTCACTGTATACAGGGAATGCTTTGCCCTTCAATAAAGATGTTCTGATAAAATCGCAACGATCCCCTTTCATATTATATTTATATGCATTTTCTAAGATCGTTGATTCCATAGGGTCTTTAGGAAACTCTTGCGCGCTAGGCTTTTGCGTTGCTAAATCAATACACAAACCTATGATACCTGCAAACTTCTCTTGTTTACTGATCTGTTTCCATATTTTATTAGCTTCTTTAAGCGCGTTAGGAGCCAACAAGTCATCAGAGTCAAGAATTAATGTAAGTTCACCTTTGGCTTCTTTAAAAAACACATTCATACATGAATGCTTACCCTGGTTTTCTTTTCTGATATATCGATAATTTAAAAGCCCCTCAGACTCAACTTCTTTTATGAAGCTATGAATGTCATCAGTGCTACCGTCATCGACAATGAGCCATTCAAACGAAATACCCTCTGAACAGCTTAATTTTAGGCTCTCATATAACCTAGGTAATAAATGAGCTCTGTTATATACAGGTGTACAAATTGAAAAATCTAAAGACATGATATTAATCTAGCTTAGCGCTAAGCTCTTGTTCTGAGGTTTTGCGAATATCTATTGCAACCATTGACTGGTGAGCATTCCATGCGATTTTTTCAAATAGCTCTCTATTTTCTATAAGTTCATTAACTAGAGAACAATATTCATCCATATCGTATGGTTTAGCTAGTAAGCCGGTTTTATTGTGCTCTATAAATTCAGGAATAGCACAAGTAGAGAAAGATACTGTAGGTAATCCTGAAGACATAGCTTCACACATAGATACCCCTTGGGCATCCATTCGAGTAACACCTAAATATATACCAGCCTGTTGATGAACAGATGGAATTTCTACAGGTTGTAAAAAGCGAGAGTTTAATGTAAGTCTGTCTGATAAATTTTGCTCTGAAATTACCGACTTAATTTTATCCTCATCTGGGCCTTTGCCGTAAAGTGCAGTTTGAATATTTCCAGGCATACGACGTGCTGTTTCTAGCACTAAATCAACGGCATATTTTCCTCGGTAATTTAGAGGTCTAATACTTAGAAGCTTTTCTCTATCAGCCCAACGCTCAGTAAACTTGAAGTTTTCAGTATCAATACCATTAGCTATAACCAATGACTTTTGGCGTAGGTCTACGCCGGTATTGTTTATTGCTTCTTGCAACATCCAATCTGAAGGCGTTATGAATTTTGCAGGTATATCTGACTCAACAAATTCTGCTAAGGTTTTTTGCATCTTTTTGATCAAATAGCAATCACGATAAAGCCAGCGAGCTACACTCTTAGGAGCTAACCAAGATATATCATCACGTCTATCATTCCAGATTGTTTGTACTTCAACACCATGTATGAAGAACAAAGTAGGTAGCTTATGATCAAGCACATATCGATAAAGCACACTTGCATCAATTGCTTTTGTAAAGCGATGTAATAATAAATGAATCATGACACGGTCAACATTAGCAAGATATTTTATTAACTTGTTTACAGGGCCAAGAATTACATTTACACCATCTATTGTGTATTTTTCTTCTTTTTCACTTGGCACAAGCGCTGTTACGGTGTGTCCTTGAGCAATATATTGTTTTGAGCGAGTATGTACAAACATATGGCTGTAAGGGCTATCTATTGATGGATAACGCCCAGTCAGAACAACTAGATTCATCTTTTAATCCTAAACTTATTTATATCTAATTGAAGTAACGTTACCTACTTCAAAAATAATCATATCCATTACTGTTAATTTAATGGTTGTGATAGCAAAAATGAATTATAACACCTTAAGAAAATAAAATTAGAAACTTGGTTTCATAACTTTTGCTTTTCAGTGTTATTAATAGAGCCAAGCATGACTCCCATTAAAATTCCTACCGTTCCAGAGCCCCAAATATGTCCACTTAGCTGTGAAAGAATTAACAATATAAAGCTTGCTAATAATACAAATGGGGCAAAAAAGTTATAACCAGCTAAGGTTTGTTGATGTGCTTTGTATAAGGTGTAAACATAGAAGCTAAAAACAATGAGAAAAGTGAAAACACCAAAAAATATAAAAATATCAACGCCATCAACTTCTGTTGTAGCTGAGCTATCAGCCCGCTTTAACGATAGGGCTTCTCCCTGCCCAAACAGTTGCTCGAACAAAGTGCTACTATGCAAAAGTATTTCTACATTTTTAGCTACCATAACTTCTCGACCCGATAAAACCATGCCTAATAGGCCGCCCTTGTTATAAAGCCAGATAAAGCGGTCATACAAACCTAGAGATTGAAGTAAATCAATAATTAAAATTATCACTATTATTGCTAACACAATAATTGGAGTAAAAATCTTAAATTTTAGCAGTGTTAACTGATATAGTTTTTGTCTTTCATTTACGATAGGCACAAGAAATATAATAATTATCGATGCAAGAATTGTGGTTTTGGTAGAAACAGATACACCACAAAAAACCGTAAAACCAGCTAATGCTAAGTAAGCCCACTTACTTTTATAATTCCAAACTTTATGAAGCATATAAGTATAGGCAACAAGAAAAGCTCCACCTAATTCATTACCAGCCATTATGAAACCTGTGGTGCCAGCTGTTGTTCCATTACCAAAATCATAGGTACTTTTACCAAAGCCTATGACACCGAGCATAAAGTTAATACTAAGCAGTACAAAGCAGTAAGTTAAAATTTTATGTGTGCTTGCAAGTGCAAACTCTGGGTCTTTTTTGTACCACTCTTTAAATAAAAAGAAGATACAAATAGGTGTTAAGATTTTTATTGCTGTTGAAAAGTCAGATATAAAAAAATCAGAACGGGCGTGCTCCATAAACTCAAAAAATGGACCAATAAAAGATATCACTATAAACAGTAATAACATGTTAAATATATTGGCATCACTGCGAGCAATCAGGCCCAAAATTAATACTAGCAGAGGAACTTTATAGATTAGAGAGGCTTTAATATCTATACCAAGGTATATAATAGTAAAGCCCGAAAACATGTCAGCTAATATATAAAGTGACATCATCGCAACGGCCACTTGCGACCAAAAATTACGATAACTTCCGAGTGTTATGTCTCTCATTTTTCTAGCCGTTTAGCTGTTGGCGCTTTTTCGATATACCCATAAAAAGAGAAACAACACATGCAAAAAAACCACTGAAAATGAAACCTATGATGCATAATAGTGCGCGACTTGGTGCAGATTTCTCTTCTGGAACAATCACTTCTGCAACAGTCTCGAACATAGACTCGTCAGTTGCTTGAGCTAACAAGTTAGATTTCGTTTGTTCTGCAATTAGAGTAAAGAAAACTTCTTTAATCTCTGCAACTTGTGTTTTATCAGCTTTACTTGTTAGTAAATCTATATGACGCTTAGTTTCATCTAGCTTCTTTTGCTTCCAAAACTCGTTCATATCTTTTACTAAAAGGTCTAACCATTTAGCGGCAAGTTCAGGAGAGTAATAAACTAAAGAAATTTTCACTAATCCCTTTTTTGACTCATATTCTACATTGATACTTTTTTTAAGATATTCGTATGCTTCCCATGAGGTAGGAATTACGTTTTTTCCAGGGGGGGCTTCTCTAACCCACTTTTTTTGCTCTGGGTCATAGAGATCATGATCATAAATGAGCTTGTCTGACTGTTCATCCCACTTAGTAACCGCTAATAAAGGCACTATTAAGTCATGCTTTTCAATAAAAGACTGTAAAAAGTAACGCGAGGATAATAGCTCTATCGCAACATCCGTTTTGCTTTCTCCACCGCCACCAAGATTAACCCCAGCTAAACTTGCTAAACCACCAAATTGACCTGCCAACTTTGCTAGACCGCCCGCACCGTCATCAGATTTAGGCATATAAATTCCTCGAGCAGTGTAAACATTAGGCTTATTTATGGCATAAAAGACAGTGGCCACAGAGCATATCAGGGTGAACAAAACGATAAAGATTTTGTAGTTCCACAAGATCTCAAAAAGGTGAGAAAGCTTAATTTCATCGTTTTGATTCGTTTCGTGTTTTACAGAGCTCAAAATTTACTTCCATTTAGTTCAAAGGTTATTAATGTAGTGAAGGCCACGCTATTTGCTATTTAATTTTTTTATAAATTTTCTAACATGAACACTGATACGCCATATTCTCAACATACAAAAATAATATGCCAACGTTAAGGCTATGAATAAATAAAACATTATGTAGTCAGGCACTTGGTATATATGTGCAATAATACCAACCGCAGCTAATAAAGCAGAAGCAGTACATATCACTAACAGCGCCTGTCGACTCGAAAACCCCAACCTTAGCAATATGTGGTGCAAGTGTTCACGGTCAGGTTGAAATGGTGACTGCCCTTTTCGAACCCGCCTTGCGATAGTAGATACTGCATCAATAATTGGCACAGCAGCAAGCCACAATGCTGTTACAGCACTAAAAGCTGAATTTTGTTCTGGCTGAGAACCTTCCAATAAAAGCCAAATAACAGTAAAACCAATAACGGTACTGCCTGCGTCACCCATAAAAACTTTGAAGCGTTGCCCCAAAGGGAAACCAAGATTCATTAAGATATAAGGAATTGTTGTAACGACAATCACTGTGCTAAAAACAGCCAGAGACTTTTGATTATTCAAATAAAATAGGATTGCCAAAGATGTGAAAGTAACTGTTGCCAACGCCCCCAAAAGCCCGTCAATTCCATCTACCATATTAAAAGCATTTATTGCCCCAACAACCGCAACAACTGTGAAAAGATAGCAAAAATAAGAAAATTCTAAATCAAATGGACCTATTAGCTGTCCTGCATTATTCAAGGTTAGCTCGCCCACAAACATCATCAGGCATGAAATTACGACTTGAATTACAAGTCGAACCCGAAAGCTAATATCGAACAAATCATCAAGAACACCAACAATTAACAATGTTCCAGCACAGAATAGGTATAAAGCTGATGAAGAGATTGTTTCAGAAAAAACAATTAAATAACTGAATACAACAATGAAAATAGCAAGTCCACCAACTAATGGAACTGCACCAGTATGATGTTTTCTTTCATTCGGCTGGTCAACTAAGTTTATGTAAATTGCAAACTTTCTGAAAACGAAAAGGCTCATGAATGAACACAAAAATAGTCCTAAGATATCAAGTATCACAAAAAATAGCCTTATTAAACATAAATAAACTTAATACGCCCAACGACGATCCAAAACGTGCTGATTATACGCGGTTTACACAAAAATAAAAATTAAAAAAGAATTATAGTGCCGAGCCACAAAAGACTAAACCACTGATATTAAAAAACAAAAAAACAAACAACAATTTAGTAACATTTTCACCCATCTTCCTTACATTTGATTACATCAAATATATCTTGCCACATGCTGCCTGTTAGCTTTTTGAAATGTTTAGACTTAGAAAGTAAACCGGTCCTTAAGGCCTCTTCTTCGTTGATAACGCTGTCTAATGTTTGAATAAGTGACTCTTCTGCCACTTCAGGAGGTAACAGATATTTCCCTACATCGTATTCATCAAAAAGTTCTGTGTACTTATGACTCCAACCAGTAGCAATACAAGGCACTCCTTGAGAAAGTGCACTAACACAACCATGAAACCTTGAGCTAAATACAGACCTTGCATTAGCAATAATAGCTTTTACTTCTATCGCACTTTGTGGGTTAACTATATCGCATTGCTGGTTTAACTGAGCCTGAATAGACTCGCACAGCGCTAAATCATCAACCCCACTATGATTAAGTATCATAGCACTAATTTTATTATCTGCTGCTTTATTTATAAGTTTCACTATTGTAGGAATGTAATTCTCATACCACCATTTGTTATTATTTTTTGTACTTAGCATTTTTGAGTTAGGTATTACTATTAAGTACCCCTGATACTTTGCATACTCAGATATATTTTTTGGTAACAAGACATTGGTAAAGTCGGGCGCTTTTTTCAGAGAGTTAAGTTGCGGGGTAATACTGTTTACATGCTTATAAGAAGGCTCCTCTCTAGCAAATACCAAGCTGGCATTTTTGAAAGCTTTTTTTGCGCTAAGCCTATTGCTCTTTCGTGTAAAGGGCCCTAATGATTGCGGCATGAATATGTAATGTTTACGCTTTTTTTTAAATCTCGACACTTCATTTGCGACTTGCTTAATAATTACATCAGACCATTGGTCACCATAACTAAATCCTGATGCATCTAATACAACATCAACATCCGCTTCTGTCACAATACCAAAACGGTTTTTAAAATAATTAAGAATAAAACGAGGAAAAAAATAAAAAACACCATTTAGATCAATGATATTTTTTCTTAAGTTAATCTTTTGATAAGCGCCAACTCTAGCTCGATTTTTATAAGGCGAATTTTTATTATGTGCTAGGCAAATATCAGCACTAGGCAATTCTTTTGCAAGCTGAGAAATAATTGAGGCAAGCATTAATTCTGCCCCTTTATTGACAAATTGAACACCTTTAATCTCTATCAACACTATTGGTTTCCAGCCATATAAAAGAAAAGTCAGTTAGCATATACATCAATGAATATGCATTCAAGCGTTCTGTGCAATTTCTATATTTTACGATAAGATACGCGTTTAACTTAACGATGAAAGCGTGTGATGAGTTCAAACGTTAAAAATTCGCTATTTTTGATCTTAGAAAAGGTAGTTTTACTAGGACTCAGCTTTTTTAATAGTGTACTGCTAGCCCGTATAGCAGGACCTACTTTTTTTGGCGACTTTTCGTATATTATTTCATTTGCTGGTCTTTTTAGCCCTCTTTGTATTATGGGTTTAAATAATGTTGTTACTAAGTATGTGGTGAAGCACCCCAAAAATAGTCATTACTACATAAAATCAGCATTGCGTATACGCTTACTCGGCGCTTGCTTTTCTGTTTTAGTGACTACTCTCATTTGCCTGCACTTTTTAGATATCGCTAATGAGCAATCAAAGCTCATTATCCTTCTTGTTGCTATGCAAGGTTTTACTTTTTTATACGTACTAGAATTTTTTTATATTGCAAAAAAACAAGTTACTACACTTGTCCGAGTCCGCTTAATCATAATTACTTTCATCAATGTCGCGAAACTTGTCGCTATACTAAACTCTGCCAGCCTGCAAGGCTTAGTTCTTCTTCAAGGTTTAGAAAGTGTTTTTATTGGCTGTTGCTATTACTTTATTTATATTTCTCAAGGGCACCACAAAGAAATAAAACGAAAAGCAAGGTTAAGTTCTCACCTCGCTCTATATAAAAAAGGTCAATGGCTTCTATTTTCTGGAATTGCTGCTGCACTTTATTTAAAAGTCGATCAAATAATGCTCGCGCAGTTGGTTAACACAGAAGCTGTCGCTTATTATGCTGCGGCCGCTAAACTATCGGAGTTTTGGTATGTTTTCCCTGTATTAATTGCAAACGTATATACAGCTCAGTTAAGTCACACGAGATTTAAGGCTTACCATGCCTACGAAGTCACTCTACAACAATTGATTGTTGTACTTACATTAATAGCACTAACACTGAGCATTTTTCTTTGGTTCTTTTCCAAACAATTGATAACACTAATTTATGGCGAATCATATCGTGCTAGTGCAGCTATTCTGAGTATCCATATATTTGCTAGCGTCTTTATTTTTCAGAGGGCTGTTCTTTCCAAATGGCTCATTATAGAAAAACTTTATAAATATAGTTTGGTGTCAAATGTTGCTGGCGCTGTAATTAATGTGTTACTCAATTTGGTTTTAATTCCAAAATACCATGGAATAGGTGCTGCTTGGGCAACACTTATCTCTTATATGGTAGCAAGCTATGGCTTTTTGTTTATAAATAACAAAACCCGCAGTTATGCCAAAATACTTCACCAATCGATGCTAAATTCACCCTTTATCTTAATAAAGTTAGCCCAAAATTTAAAAGTACATTATGAAAAGCACTATAAAAAAACTAATTAACCAATTTGGTTATGACCTTACTTTGAGACGCATTGCAAAAAGTTCCGATACTCAGTCAAAGTCAATTTGCTTTATACATATTCCTAAGTCAGGTGGTATATCGATTGATTTAGCCCTTCGAGAACAGTTTGCTGTAGCTGGCCAACCAAGATTTAGCCGCGAGGGTGCTATTGCGATGAGCCTAGCAGGCATGAACCGTGAAATTAACGATCTAGATAGTATTAGTGAATTTAGCGACCACCATGCGAAGCAATTATCTGGTTTACTTGCTTACCACCTAGCGCAGAACTGGCAATACATAAGTGGGCATGTAACCACCAACAAACAATTGTTGGATCAGTTTGCAAAACAATATCATTTTCTTACCGTATTACGTGAACCTGTAAGTCGTTTTAAATCTAACTATGTTTATAATAAATTGACTAACTCTTTACCTATCATGTCGCCTAACAACCTTTCTACTGATAACCTTACTCAAGAAGTAGATGCTATATTATCTCACCGACGCGGGTGGCAAATGGCTAATGTAACGAGCATGTGTGTAACAGGCCGATTTGCTTCAGATGAAGCAGATGCGAAAACTATTCAAGCTGAATTTATTGCAAACCTGGCACGCTATAATTTGGTCGGTTTTCTTGATGAGCTAGATAAATTTAGCCAAGGAGTTAAATCGCTTACAGGTAAAGCAATACATATTGGTAACCACAACACCACTGAAAGTCATTTAGAAAGCAATAAACAAATAGTAAAAAGCACTCTTCAAAATTATTTAAATGAGCCACATATTGAACAAAGAATTAAACATCTATGTCGCTTTGAAACAGAGAATTACTTACGAGCAAAAGAGAGCTACAGTTAGGTTAGGTATAAAATTAAGGTAGACGCTTAGCTTTATCACGTCTACCTATAAAAAGATTCACTTTATAAGCTGAATGATTTAACTAAATTGGTGTACTCTTCTTTAATTTCATCCGCTACTCTTTCATTTCCACTCACTGAAATAATAACAACCTGATTGTTACTTTTATCTAACACCGCTAAGTTATGGATAATTTGTTTATTCTTATTTATAGCTCCAGTGAAGCTATATTCCATATTTTCAAGGTCACCTTCGTAGACAGCATCATCCTGACCCACACGAGTAAATTGTAAGTCTTTAAAGCCTGAGTTAATTAAGCCTTGTAAGGCATTTTTCACAAAGCCTTGCCATTCTTCTTTTGAACCTGTGTACTTTTGACCTACGAGTTGCTGACAAGTTACATTGCTTGCAATGTTCGCAGCTTTGATTTGTTTTATAGAAATAAACTGTTTTAAATTTAAATCAACGCCATTACCGATGTTTAAGGTTTGCTGTTTTTCTTTTGGCTCTGATGAAAACTTGATATCGAAATCACAAGCTTCACTTCCTTGCTGTGCCTGAAGTAATGGTGTTGATGCTTGTAAAAAGCTTGAATTGATCCCTGCAAAGAATAAGCTTGATGCTAAAAATACTGTTTTAAATTTCATGCTTTACCTTTAATTAAATTACTTAAGACAACAACTTTTTCTGAACTGTAATAACAGTTGAAAGCTATTTTAGATACCTTCGCCTGGCGCTGCAATGCTCAATTTACTTCAATGATAATTTAAGCACTTTATGTTGACATAAATTTATGTACTTTTGTTCCCTGTATTCTTGTAAATACTTTTCAGGCCTATAAAAGTTAGTAGCAATAAGTTTTTAAGCATAAAAAAGCCCGGCTTAAGCCGGGCTTTTACAAAGTAGTTAAACTAACTAATATTAGTTACCACGTTGTTGTGAAGTAGAAACTTCTGTACGACCTTTGTCGTTTTGGCTAACTGCGTAAGCGTTTACGTCGCCTTTATCAGCGTCGATGTTGAAAGTAACGCTTAGTTTAGTAGTAGCACCTTTAAGACCGAATAGAGTATCCATTGCTGGCTCAGAGATCTTAGTTACAGTGTTAGCAGCTAGTTTAGCACCAAGGTTCATTGGGCCGTACTCTTTACCGTTGTTATCGATAGCAGTAACGATAACATCTACTTCTTTATCCGTTTCGTTAGCGAAGTGGATGAAAGTATCAGTGTTAGGAGCATTTACTGGAACGTAAGGAACGTTGATGATAGTTGCGTCAACAGCCCACTCACCAGCAGCTACTTTAGAGTATAAAGAGTAACCGTCAGTACCAACAGTTGCGTTAGAAGCGCTAGTTACTGTAACAGAAGCTTCAACGTCACCAGTTACTGGGATTTGAACAGTGCTTGTAGAACCGTTTGTGAAATCAACAGTGTTAACGTAAGTTGCTTTAACTGGAGTTGCTGGAGTAGTCATTACATATGAATCTAAAACAGCGATAGGTGTAGTACCACCAGTAGCAGTAGGTAGAGATAGAGTACCTGCTGTACCAGCTGTGTTACCTGCTGCAGCAGTAGAAGCAGCACCTAAAGTAGTACCAGAAACAGTCGTAGTTACACCTTTGAAGTTACCAGCGAAGTTAATTTTCGCGTTAACGTTTTGAAGAGCTAGACCTAGAGACTCATCATTTGTGAAAGTGTACTTAAGAGCATCAGTTTTAACTGCAGAACCGTTTGTACCTACGAAGCTTGTTAGGTCGTCACGCATGATTAGGCCGTCAAGTTGAGTATCAACTTTGAAACCAAACTGAGTTACTTCAGAAGCAATCACACCAGTACCAGTTTCGATAACTGATTTGTCAGCTTTGTTAGAAACGTAGCTAAGAGTAGAAGCACCTTTAACTAGAACTTTAGCAACACCGTTAGTACCACCGTAGTTGTGGTTACCTAAAACAACGCGGAACGCTGAGTTAGCTGTAAGTGGGTTACCAAGGTTTACTTTGAAAGAGATTGAATCTGTTTCGCCTTTAGTTGCGTCGCCATTTGTAACTTTAACGTCGTCAAATGTGAAGCTACCAGTACCGTAGTCAAAACCTACATCGCCAGCATAAGCTGTACCTGATGCAACACCTTGAGTTACAGCGCCACCAGTGATAACACCAGCTGTGCTTGAAAGATCAACGTTTGAATCGAAGTTTAAAGTGATTACTGACGAAGACGGGTGGTCTTTATCAACAACGATGTCGAAAGTTAGAGTATCAGCAGTTGCTGCTACTTTTAATGCAACACCTTCTGCAGATAATTTTTTAGCGTCACTTGAGATAGTTGCCGCTTGTGCACCCATTGCACCTACTACAGCAGTAGCTAAAAGCGCTTTTTTGAATAGTTTCATTATTTCCATTCTCCTAGTTTCATGAAACTGATGTATTGTTAATGAAGGCAATACACCAAGATTTTTTATTGTTCTGGCTGGAGTTTTGCCAGATCAAGCTAAATTTAAGGGTTAACAATAAACTTGTCAAGTAATTAACCTTACATGCACACTTTATGAACAAGTAAAGTATTTTCACACATTTTAGTACAATATAGAAACTAAAATAGGCATTTATTATTAGCCAACCCTCTTAATTTAATTTGTTCGTTTGCATGCTGATGACTCAGTTTTTAAGCTTCTGAGTATCGTAACATGCAATACCAACATTTTTATGACAAAAGTTACTTAAGAAGTTTTAAGTAAACGCGTTAAAGCACGTACAGTTATAGTTTTATTACCGCTTTTTTGAATACGTAAGTTAACTTTCACTGAACATAGCTAAATTATCGTTTAACTGGTCATTTTTCAAGTAATTATTTGTTAAAAAAAACATTAAAACTTAAGATTTTCTAGACCTTTAATAAAGCTTTCTTTAACACGCTGCCAGTCTTCGGTGTTTTGTACTATTTTTGGCGTAACTAAAATCACTAATTCTGTTTTATCAGCTGAGCTACTATCCGTTCTAAATAGGTGCCCTAACACTGGAATAGTACCAAAAAATGGCACAGATGAAGCCCCGTTAGATTTAGTTTCGCTGATCAAACCACCTAGCATCACTGTCTGCCCATTACCGGCTACTACTTCCGTTTTTAATGTACGCTCAAAAAATGCTGGGGTGCTGCTTGAGCCATCTGTATCAGAAATATTTGAAATACTCTGATCAATAGTCATTATAACAGTACCTTGGGCATTAATAGTCGGCGTTACTGTTAAATTAACACCTGTTTGGCGATACTCAATTGTAGTTGTTTGTCTTCCAGTTCCATCCAGTGGATCATCAGTGGTACTGCCAATGGTAGGTATATCGTCACCTACATTGATATTGGCTGAAACGCCATCACGCACCAATAATGTAGGGCGAGACAATACATTTACTAATCCATCTGTTTGAGACAAGTTAAGACTTATATTACCCGGAAGCCCAACTACTGAGTAGCTAAACCCGCCTTTTCCTTCAGTATTGAAACTAATATTTTCATTACGTCCTGTAGATGGTCCATTTTGAATTGCATACTGAACCCCTTTAGAGAAGCTACCCGTTAATTTAACTTCAGCAATAACGACTTCCATCATGACCTGTTTAGGCATGATATCAAGCTGTCTAATAATAGGTTGCAGCTCTTGATAATATTGACCTGTAGAGTAAAAAATCAGTGCATTTGCTCTTTCATCAACCACTAGGCGCATGTTGTCGCCTTCAACTGTCTGTACTTCATTACCACTTTGTGATTGAGAATCGGTATTGCGCGTACTCGCTGAAGAAGTTCGTTCATTTGTAGTTTGTTTTGAACGATTACTTCCACCAGAAAGGCTACCACCAACAAGAGGAGCTAAACTTGCCCCTAAATCCGAGGCGCGCGCATATTTAGGATGATAGATGTAAAAGCTTTGTTCAGCACCAGCAGCAGGTTTATCAAGCTCTTTGCGCCAAAACGCTACGCGGTCAATAATTTCATCACTGCTAGCAAAAACCACCACTTTACCCAAGTGCTCTAAAGGAACAAACTTCACACTCGCTGCATATGGGCCACCATCGGCAACTGTAATTCCTTCTTCTTTGAGTATTTCGGTAACTTTTTTGATGAAAGTTTCCGAGCTCAAATAATCAAATCCAATAAGAGCTGTTGCTTTATTATAAATTGCAGGGCTATCTAACAGAGATACTAACGAAAGCGCTCTGAGTACTTGTTCTCTTTTGCCTTCAATCGTTAATAATGCTTGCGACGCATCATAGGTATTATTGGTATCGACAAGTTGGCTCATAATATTACGCAGACCAGGTTGCATACCATACTGAATTGGTACAAGCTGAACTATTTGACCTGATACATTTGGTACCGCTTCTTCATTACGACCAAACCCAAATGCCTTATCTGTTCTAGTATTTGCGTTGTTAGTATGTAGATAAAAAATCCCGTCATTTTTAACAATACTGACATTGTTCTGTGACAAAATTTGCTGAACTAGTAAAAATAATTTTTTAGCGCTTAACTGTTCTTTTAAATCTAAAGTTACAGGCGTAGTGTTGCTTTTTACACTCGCTTCTAAAATATAGGATGTATCAAGCAATTCTCCGAATACATAATGAATAAAGTCATTAAGTGGCAATGCATTCACAGACACTTGAAACTGAGGGTTTTGAGAAAAAGACTTTGATAAATCGATTTCTAATGTTGTTGCCTGTCTTGAATCTGATAGTCGATTCAATCGCTCAGTTTTACCGTTTACCTGCTCTGCTTGCTCTAATTCAACAGCCTCTTCACGTTGTTCACCCTGCGGTAAATCAAGATAAGATTCTGAAACAGTTACTTTTTCTGTTTCAACACTTGAATTTGGATCTACAAGCGATGCACAGCTTGTCGCCCCTAACACCAAGCAGGTTGAAAGGGTTAAATTGTAAAGTTTATTAGCCATTGTCACTACGTTCAAAAAGTTTAAATTTAATTGTGTCGCTACCTTTTTTGATGATTATCGCTGATGCGGTAACTTTCTCTAAGAAAATACCTTTAGTAAGCTCATCTCCAACTTGTAATTTAACCAAGTTATTTTCAGTATTTTTCAATAACACAAAAGGTTTCATTTTTTGCTTAAATATACCCAGTAGTTGGTACTTCTGCCCTTCTATTTCTAAAACAGGAAATGCTGTTTTTTTCTCCTGTGGTGCACTTACCTTTTCTTCTACTTTAGGTTTTTCAATTTCTTTTTTTAACCACTGTTTTTCTACTTCTAATTCAGGTTGTTTATTACGTAAATTAATTTTACCAACTTCTTTTAGTTCATTACCTTTCCCAGAAGCCACATCCTCAGGCATATCTAATGAATTTAAAAGAACAACAACTGTTAAAGCAGATAAAAACGCTATGAGCCACTTCATAATGCAACCTCATTAGCGTTTTGCCACATTATCAAAGTAAGAGCGACAACCATATAATTTTGTTTATCACCTGATACTTCTTTACCTGCATAGGAATAATCAGCAATTTTAACCATTGGCTCTAAACTTTCTAATTGTCTAGATACATTCAATACGCATTCCGGATTACCTCTAAATCTGGCTTCTAATGTCCAGCGTACTAATTGTTGTTCAATATTACTTTTACCCGCCCAACCTATTCGCTCAACATTGCAATTATTGGTTTGCAACAGTTTTTCTATTTTTCCTTGAGCTGTTAATTTGAACTCGGACTCTGTACTTGCAGTAAATAGATACGGCTGTAACTTCAACTTATTAATAGATAATAAACCACTTTGTTTTTCTATTTGCTTTTTATTAGCTATTAAATTTTCAACCTTAACTACTTTGGATTCATCCAAATAAACTTTTTGCTGCAACGTTTCAATATTTTTCCACATAGGATCCAATACAAAATTTGCAACAATCAAAGCCGACAAGACAAAAAGATAATTTTTATATTTTAAAAGGTTACTTTTCATTTTCACCCACTACCTTTAGCTCCATGATAAAGTAATCCCTCTTGCCTGATTTCCTGACGGGACCACTAAATTGGGCACTTTCAACCATTGGCAACTCACTTATGACCGCAAGAATACTTGAAGCTGAATCTGCAAAACCCCTGAGTGTAACATTCGATTTAGAACCAGAAAACTCCTGTATGTCCATTCCTTCTGAAATCGCTTTATATGCAATATCCCAATGGCTATGAACATTAGGGTAGAGTTCAAACTCTTGTAATACCTGTTCAACATATAGTTTATCTAGATCAATTTTTTGCTTTTGCTCCAGAAGCTCAGAGACCCCGCCTTGATAGCTTAATAGTGTTGTTTCTAGAGAGTTAGCTTTATACATATAAAAGGCATTTACTCCTGCAATGAATATCCCTGCAGAAATTAACGGCCCATAATAAAGACTATGTAAGAGCTTGTAATCTACGCTCGATTTAAAATCAAAAGCAGTAGTTTTATAAAGGCTTAAGAAAGGTGTATTCAAAATAGCTTCATTTAACAAAGATGCATAATCGTCCTGTGTAAGCGATACCTTAGCAACATCACTATGTACACCAATACTTAAGCAGAACGATTCTAATGATGATACTAAACCTTGTTTGTATGCACTTTTCGTTTTACCTTCCACTTTACTATAAAATAGATTACCGGCAGGTGTCTGTGCTTCGATAACAACCTTTTGATCTTTATAGTAGTGATTAATTAATTCAGTCTCGGGGATGAGTATATGCTTAGAAAACTCATCGGTAAGCTTTTCTGAAAAAGTAATCGTCTTTACATCGTAGCCCTCTTGCTGTTCATTTTTAGAAAAGCTTTCAATTATAAGGCTATTCGAAGTCTCTTTTTGAAGCTTTAAAATGTCTTTCAACTCTTTTAAGCTCACTGAAGGGTAAGTCTGCCATTTTTCGTTATAATTACGGCGAGAGACTATGATTACTTTTTTACTTTTGTCAGTTACCTTGAATTCACTTGCTGCCAGTAAAAATAAATTTTCGTGGTAGTAAGCAATGCTATTGAGCAACCATTTTTTATTTTTAACGTTTTGAAGTAACTCACTCAACTTCATTTTGATTCCAGATAACATTAGTAATAACAATAGGGCGAGTTAAAGAACGCGTTCTTATTTTCGCCGTAAAGCTTTTTGACACTCGTTGATTAGATTTTTTTGCTGTTAGAGTAACTTTTACACTATCGCCAGGGAGAAAGTTAATAAACTCGTCAGGCTCTATGCCTGATTCCCTGTAAAAGGTATTACCATTTAATCCTGCATTATCGCGCAGTCCAACTAAATTAGCTACCGTTGTATCATTTTTAATAAATGCCTGCAAAATTGGCTCCGGAGCGTTTGCCGGGTTAAAGCCTGTGATATGTTCAACGGTAAAATACTCACTCCATTGCTGAGGGGTTAATATATCGCTATTTCTAATGTGACTAACTTCAGCCAATGATTGCAAGTAACCATTCCTAGGACCTGGCATATCTTGCGATTCATAATATGCCCTTTCAGCTCCATTCAATCTTTTAAGGTCATTTTCATCTTTCCAATCAGCTAGCGAATCAATAAATATATCACTCTCAGATGGCGAAACATTTAACTTCATCAGAACATCTTTAAGTAGTTGTAAATCTGCAACATTCAAGCTAATTAAGCCGTTTAAGTCTTGAAGTTGGACTGAAACCCCCTCTACTTCAAAAGGTTTATTATAAAAATTCCAGTTTTTGGCGATGTCAGATTCATTTGTTACGTTTTGAATCCGAAACTGACTTAATAGCGCATTAATAACTCGAGCCTCGGTATTTTCAATTTTTATACGCAAAGACAACGCTTCCTTAATTTCGAACGTTGTGGCGACCTGTTCTCTCGAGGATTTTATTATATATAACCCAAGGGTACTTAGGACAAGAGTAATTATCAGTACCTGCACCAGAGCAATACCTCTTTGGAACTGCATTATATTTCTAACCTTAAGTAATCGATCAGAACAGAGAAAGCTTCTTCTGGTAGAGCTACAGGAAAATGACTTCGCTCTCCCTCATGCCCTTCTATTTCGAGTGTTAAGCTAATTGGTAATATACGAATATCTTCCATAACATGTTTGGCATAAAGCTGTGGCTTAGTTTGACTATTTACATTATCTTCTTTGTAGTTTCTAGAAACCTCATCTAAGCCAGACCACCCATAATAAACAAAAGAGATTCTTTTTAAGTTCTCAAGCAACGTAACTTGATGTTCCCACTCAATAACATCAGATTGTTTCAACAGTAAGTTATTTCTCATTGAAGCCTCATTATATACGAGTGAATAAACTCCATCATTTTGTAGTATCTTAAATTCTACGACAGAAGCTTCATGGTTAAATAAAGGTGAAGTGCTTATAAATATGACTCTTTCTTTGTCACCTGAAAAATATTGTGCAGGCTCGTTTTTATCCGATTCAACAACGTATGTGCTTGCTGATTCAAAGACTCGAGTAATTGCATCGAATGCAAGTGCTTGTTGGCTTTGCTGCCAAAAGTAGTTGGTTCTTGTCTGCCATTTTTGAGTGTACAAACCATAGCCAAAATATCCTGCATATAACACTAGCATCAATACACTTGTAGCTAACAAAAGCTCGATTAATGTAAAGCCAGTTTGTTTACTTTGTATTCTCACCATGTTGCAACCTTAAAAGAGAACTCTCTTTCTCGGCCTGCACTTTTAGCAAGTATATCTACATTGTAAATTGAGAAACGGTTTCGCTCTGAAAAATCAGATAACTCATCTGTCGGCGGGCTATTAAAAGTTTCTCGATTTGCTTGCCAAGAGTAATAAATACCAAATAACTCCAATTCACCATCTGCTTCTGGTATGTCGCGATTTTTTACTTTACTTCGCAGATCGAATTTTATAGCAGTGATAGCTGAAGGGGTGATTTGGAAGTACTTGGCATTTTTAACTGCAATATCAGTTGATAATGTAGCACTTTTAAAAATTTCACTCGCTAAAGCTAATGCTGTAAACAAAATAATCGCCGCGATTAATACTTCAAGCAGCGTAAACCCTTTATTTTTATTCATAAGGCTTGAACATTGTATTTATTGGAAATTCACGACTAGTTTCATTCCACTTTACAGTGAAGGAGTTCGGCATAATGGCTGATTTTGTGTTTATGGTATAACTTGACTTTTCAAACTCAAGTTCTTCAAATTCAAGATTCGTGACTTGATCGGCAATACTGATTTTGAACATGCTGCCATCAAGATCAACCTTTATAGGATAGCCGCCATAATATGCCTTATAACTCAGCATTTTGAAGTAATTTTGGGTTTTTTCAAGCTCAACTAAACGAGTCTGTTGAGCAACATTCTTAACAATAACACCGCCCGTCAACCCCATTAAAACAGCCATTATTGCCATAACGACCATTAGCTCAATGAGTGAGAATCCTTTGATTTTAAAAGGGGACATCATTAATTGATACCATACTCATCAACATAGTGATTACGATACCACCAACAAAACCACCCATAAAAATAAGCATTATAGGTTCTAGCATAGTGGTCAGCTTTTTAATAATTCCTTCCAATTCAGATTTACTACGCTGAGCAACTTCTGAAAAAACTCTTGGTAAACGCCCTGTTTCTTCGCCAACTTTGATTATCGATAGAAAAAAGTCTGGAAATATGCGTGTTTTTTCTAACACATGACTCAACTGTTTACCGGTTTTTAGCTGCTTAAGTGCTAGTTTGGCATCTCGTTTTAATTCTGGATGTTTTAAAGTGTTGGCTGTCAACTCCAGTGTTGTATCTAGCTGTAAACCAGCTTCTAACATCATTGCCATTGATTGGGAAAAACGGATACGCTCAGCCGTTAAAATTACACTTCCGATACCTGGTAAATGCGATACTTTGACATAAAACCAGTTTTTCACTTCAGGTTGCTTTAAGCCATATGTCAAACCTGTAATTGCCGCAACAATCCCACTGATAATAATCACTTGATAATCCACAAAAAAATTACTGACATTAATAATCATTTGTGTGTACCAGGGAGCTTGGCTAAGGTCAGTAAAAATACCTGACATTTTGGGGACAATGAATGTAAGCACAAAATAAACCGCCATGATACAAACAAAGAATATAACGCTAGGATAAGTTAATGCGGTGCTTATTTGAGAACGCAAATCTTTTTGAAACTTTAAGTCGTTTGATAAGCGCTGTAAAACTTCTGGTAGATTTCCTGACGTTTCACCTATTTTAAGTAGGCTAATATACAAAGGACCAAACAGCTGCTCATGCTGTGAGAACGCTTCGCTTAACGAAGCACCTTTTTTTAAAGATGCAGAAATTTGGCTTAACAAACGTGTCAATGCAGGATGACCATTTGCTTTTTTAATAATATCAATTCCGCGATCTACGCGAATTCCACTTTCTAAAAGTAGAGCTAGCTCACTCGTAAAAAACTCGAGTTGATCAAGGGTTACTTTTTGCGAGAACAGACTGCTAATACTTTTTGTATTATCAATGGGCTTAATCGATAATGCATTGAGCCCTTCTGTTAAGAGTTTTTTTTGTGCATCTGCTTGGTTAGTTGCACTAACAACACCTTGATGACGCGTGCCTTGATTATCAATCGCTTTATATTCAAACTCCATTAGCCAGCTACTCGTAGAACTTCATCAATGGTGGTTACGCCAGTAATTACTTTATACAAACCATCTTGCATTAAATTACGTCGCTTTAGCTGTGCATTATGGGCTTGCGCACGAGATATAAATTGATCGTTTTTAGGTAATTGCTTAATTTCATCATCACAACGAAGATATTCATTTATAGCGATTCGGCCTTTGAACCCAGTATGATTGCAATGCTCACAGCCTACAGCCTGTTTAATATTTAATTCACTAATTGCTGCGTTTTTAGCTACCTGCTCTAATGGATACTGAGAAAGCAATTCGCTAGTATCTTCTAAGGGCTCAGCACAGTGTTGGCATAAACGTCTAGCCAAACGTTGCGCGACAACAGAAACTAGAGCCGCATTTAGTAAAAATTCTTCGACACCTAAGTCAAGTAAACGCGTATAAGCACTTGCAGCATCATTTGTATGCACAGTACTGAATACTAAATGCCCAGTTAGTGCCGACTGCAAAGCGATACGTGCTGTTTCTGCATCACGAATCTCACCCACCATGATAATATCTGGATCTTGTCGTACTATAGAGCGCAAACCTGCGGCAAAGTTAAAACCGATATCGTTATTAACTTGTACTTGGTTAACACCCTCTAACTGATATTCAACTGGGTCTTCTAATGTAATGATTTTTACGTCTGGACGATTAAGCTCATTCAAGAATGTATAAAGTGTTGTTGTTTTACCTGAGCCTGTAGGCCCAGTTAACAAGATTACACCTGTTGTTTTACGTAAGTCTTGCTGAATTAGACTTTGTGTATCATTGGAAAGCCCAAGAACAGACATATCATAACGAATCGAGTCTTTAAGCAGGAAACGCAAAACAATACTTTCACCATCGTTCAATGGCAAAGCAGAAACACGAATATCAAGCTCTTGATTGGCTATGCGTAGTTCTATTTTTCCATCCTGAGGTCGGCGCTTTTCAGCAATGTCCATTCCAGAAAGTATTTTAAGTCGAGTTGTGATAGGAAGCTGCATTTTTGGAGCTAACTTATCAACCTCATGTAAGACCCCATCAATTCGATATCTGACGCGAAAGCGCCCTTGATGCGGCTCAAGATGCATATCAGAAGCACCTCTAGCTAATGCTTTAGTTATCAGTGAGTTTAAAAGGTTAACCGTAGGAGCTTCTGAAGCTAACTCTCTTAATCTTGCCTCCTCGTCACCTGTTAACTCATCTTCTTCAACACTATTCTCTGATGAACTTTGAATTTCATAAAAGAAAGTTTGAAGCTGAGCTTCTGTTGCAACCAAAATAATAACATCAACATTATGTTGCTGTATAAATTGTGCAAGTGACAAAGATAATGGATCTTTACATGCTATAGTCCATACCTCATTGGCCTCGAGTAAAACACAATCAAGCTCTTTTAACGCTCGAAGTATTTCGACATTGATGTCTTCAGGTAGTTGCCAATTTGGATAATCTTCAGCATTAAAAAGAGGGTAGCCTAATAACTTGCTGTAAAGTGGTGCTAAGTCCTCTTCTGTCAAGCAGCCCATATTAACTAAAATTTGTTCTAGCCTGCCATCATAGCGACTTTGATATGACTTAGCTTTATCTATATCAGCCGCAGATATTTTAAATTGTTCAGCAAGTAATTGGCTTAGCTCCATCATTTATGAACTACATCCTCGTTTTCACCTTCACCACCAGGTTGGCCGTCAAGTCCATAACTCATAATGCTGTAAGGAGAGCCATTTTCACCAGGCACCTTATAGATGTACTCTTTACCCCACGGGTCTAGAGGAATGTCTTTTGGCAAATATGGTCCATCCCAATTTGCTGAGTCACTTTTTCGTAATGCTTGAAGAGATGGAGGTACAGTCCCCATATCTAGACGGTATGTATCAATTGCTGTTTCAAACATTTGCATTTGAGCAATCGCGGTTTTAACTTTAGATGAACTTACCTTTGAAAATAATTTAGGAGCGACTAGTGAACCTAACAGCCCAAGTATGATAAGAACTATCATTAGTTCCATTAAACTGAAACCTTTATTTTTTTTCATGAGAACTCCTTAAATTTAACTTTTTCGAGTATATCAAGCGGGAAAAAAGCTGTCGATATAACGAATTAATATGTCTTAAACATGTTTTAGAATGTCTTTAGCTTGTTTTTTATCAGAGTAAGGTATCATTCCTGAATTGGATGGGTAACCTACAGCAATGAACATAACAACACGCTTATATTGTGGTAAGTTGAGTAAACTAGCGACAGCCTTATCTTGATTAATTAATTCAGGCCAGTTAATAGGACAACTGCTTAACCCTAAAGTTTCAAGTGCTAACATAAACTGCATTGATGCAAGCGAACTATCGATATATATAACATGACGGTCGCGTGAAAGTGGGTAATAAGATAAATCACCCACAACCGCAATTAAATGTGGAATGTTGTCTGCAAATCCAGCTGTTCCTCCTGGGAGATTAGCTAGCTTTTTAAGTAATGGCTGACTCGAAATAGAATAAAATTGAAAAGGCTGCCTATTACATGCGCTTGGAGCTTGTAAAGCAGCATCGATCGCTTTCTTTATTTTTTCTATTTCTACGCTTTTTGATTGAAACCAGCGTACCGACGTACGAAACTTTGTTAAGGCTAAGAAATCCTCATACTCTACTTTGTGAGGAGCTTTTTGATGGTAAGAGTATGGTTTTTTCGAGGTTGAACACAAAGTTGATAGCTGGTTAAAAGCTAAAAAGCTTTCATTAATAACAGGGTTATTTTTATCTACTACAGAAAAGTACTCCGTTATTACATCTGACGCCCACTGCAGTTCTGATTGGTCTACCTCAGAGTTACTTAGCGCAACACGATAAGCAGCAATGGTTTCACTTATATAATCAAGTGCATAAATACTTCTCCTAGGCTGCATAATTAAGCCTTTCTCTAAGCGATGAATATTTCTACGCAATAATGCACTTGATTTCCCATGCATGCCTTGCTGTTTTTTATACGCTAAACGCGCTTTCAGTATGGCTTGATGCTCATAGAAAAAGTCCCGTGAGAAAAAGGTAAAGTAAAGTCCAGATAAAATAGCTGATTTACTACATAAAGGTAATACAGCAGCTTGAAGTTGCTCTATTACCTTTTTTAATAATTTGATTACCGTTGTTTTCATCAAATTCTAACTAATTACAGTGAGCTTATTGCTGCAACAGCTACACCCATTTGATACATAATTTGTGTTGCAGAACTCCATAGGGTCAAATTATCAATGTAATCCGTATCGAGTGGAACAACAATTGTGTCGCCTGGTGACAGCTGGAAGTCATTGTTAACTGCAAACCAAGAGCCTGCATCAGGAACTTCAATTAAACCGCTTGCTTTGATGATATAAATACGCTCTTCATCAGCGCGCTGTTTAAGACCACCACTTCGATTTAAATAATCATCAAGTGATAGCTCATCTTGAAATAGATGAGAACCTGAGAAATTAACCTCACCGACAACATTAATGCTATTACGCTTAGAAGGAACATATAAAACATCACTATCTTCTACTTCTAAACGGCGCTTTCCATTAACGATCGAAGGTAAGTCAATAACTAGTCGGCCAACGGCTTTAACTTTAGCAAGATCTGTAAGTAAGCTATTCATATCTTGATATGATAAAGAAGCATCAGTTATTGAGCTGTTAAAACTCTTAGAGGCAATATCTCTTCTCAAGTCTTCAGATATTTTATTTAATTGCTGCTGCTGTTGTAAACGAATAGATTCTCGAGTAAAAATAGCACCTTCAGGGAATGAAAACTCAGTGAAGCCCCCTGCACGCTCAATAACACTAGATAGCGTTTCACCTTTAGCTATACTGTACACACCAGGGAACTTTACCTCACCAATAATGTTGATTTTTCGATCTTGCTGCCAATTCGGAATTGGATAAATATTGATCGTGTCTTTGCTCTTTAACTCATATTTACTGATTGAGCTTTTATCTTTTAAGCTGGATAAATCAACACCGATGTGCTCAAGTACAGAATTTTCTTTATAGCGCGTAATTTCTGCATTTTGAAGATACGCTGACTCTTTTAAGCCGCCAGCCGCAATAATTGCATCACCCACATTAGCATTTACAGGGCGAGGATAAACTCCTTCATAAAATACTTCGCCACGCACGCCAATAATTTGAAGTCCACCATCTTTTGTAGCTTGCTGATTCAACTTAGAAAGGATAGGCTTTAATAGCTTTTTACGGCTAAATACTGCGTATTCATCTTCTTTCAACTCTTCTTTGTTAGTCAACAGCTCAGTTATTGATAGCACTTCCTGCTTAGTTTCTTCAACTAAAGACTCTGCAAGCTCTTTATCCAAGGCTGTACCAAGATCAATAAACTCATAGAATTTGCGCTCTTCGTACTCATCCCAAAGCTTGATTTTTTCTTGTTGCTTTAACTGCTCTTGAGTTAACGCCATACCAGTAAGCGCATTTTCTTCATTTTCTAAAGATTGGAAGCGGCTAAATACAACCACAATATCTCGAGGTTTTAATTCTAGGTCTTCTTCTCCACTTATCGCTTTTAGAAGTGAAAATTGATGTACCTCTATATCACCACGAAGATTAATTTCTCGGACAATTAAAGAATAGTCATAATCAGCAATTGGCAATAAGTCAGTTTTAAGTGAACCAAATAGTTGGCTCACTTTTTTTCCTTCATGCCAAGCATAATTGCCAGGATGAGCAACAGCACCAAGTAGGGTCACAGCGTTATCAAGCTCTTGGCTAGAAGATGGAACACGAATTACATCACCATCATTTGGCTTATACGCATTTTTATTAGATAAGTTAAGTTGCAAAACTGTTCTCGAGCTATTACCAGTATAACGCTCTACAACTGTTTTCTGCGGATATGCAGCGGCATTAAAACCGCCAGCCATAGCTATTAAATCTTGACTAGACTCATCTTTTTTAAGCTCAAAAATGGCGGGTCTACGTACCTCACCTTTAACACTCACCTGCATACCAACAGGTGGAATAAACACAACATCACCCGGCTTTAAAATGACATCATTACTACTATCACCTTTTATCAACAGGTTATATAAGTCGAGAGTTGTTACTGTCTTTCCTGCACGCTTTAGTTGTATATTTCGAAGAGAACCAATCTCTGATACACCACCACTCACGAATAACGCATGGGTAATTGAAGCTAATGAAGGAACAGTATAAGCACCAGGCTTGTATGCCTCACCTAAAACCATAATACGGATTGAGCGTGTTTTGCCCATTGATACAAAAGCTTCAGTACCAATAACCTCTTGTTTAACTTTAGCTTTAATAAGTTCAACTACATCACTATATTGCATACCACTAACTGTGACTGGCTTAAGTTTATTAATTGTTAAGCGGCCTTCACGGTCTATTACAACTTCTTCTGTAGAAGATTCTTTACCAAATAAGCTAACTGAGAAAGTATCACCTGGACCAACAATATAAGAATCAGGCACTAGAGCACTTTCTGACGGTGCAAACGTGGTTGGTTCACCAGAAAAAAGTTCATAACCGAATGGTTTAAGCTTATCTTCTTCTGGTTTAAACTTATCTTCTTCTGTAATTTCTTTGTTATCTTTATTATCGTCAAACATCCCTCGAGACAAAACAGTATCAGTATTTTCATTTTCTAACTGATTCGCGTTTTGACCTGTTGAATCCAACATACTAAGATCTAAGCCATATTTCTTAGCGAGCGCTTCTTGTTGCGACTTAGGTAGCTTTTTAAATTGTTCTATTTGTTGCTTAGTTGGAGTGACTGAATGAGCCTCAGTTATGAATATAAGCGAGATAAAAAGAGCGATTACAAGTCTAAAAAACTTCACAAAGTTTCCCTTCTAAGAAAATAAAGATAGCCGCGGCATACTACATCATTTTATAAGCAAAAAAAATGGGTAAACAAGTTTACCCATTTATTATTAACTTAAAAATTAGAAACTATACACAAGCGTCAATGACGTTTCTGTATCTGTGTTTTCTTTATCATCGGCAACATCTGAGTTGTGGGTGATGTTATATGCCACTTTCATTTGCAGTGAGCCGTTGATTTTAGCAAGGATTGCAGACTCTGAACGTGTTTTGGTGTTGGTATCACCGTATTCAACTGATACTAACTGAGTAAAACGTGCACTGTCTGAAATTTGCCAGTTGTAATCAACTTTACCTAGTGCGATTACTTCACCTTCGCGCTCACCAGCAAGCGAATTACCGTTGTCATCAACTTCAGTGCTGTCATCTGGGTATTGGAAGTACTTATAACCTGGACCGACTTCAGCATTAAGCCACATGTCAGAACGGTCGATTAAACGTAAACCATAACCCGCTGAGATAACTGACTCGTTACGGTATGCACCAAAGTAATCAGATACGTGCGAGCCGTAGATGAATAAATGTGAGTGCTTTTCGTTTAACTTGTAGTTACCTTGCGCTGAGATTGAGTACTTTTCGTTAGTACGTTGTGTTTCTTTAACACCTTGGTCGTTTTCGATCTCATCTTCTTTATAAAGACCGTCTAACTTGTACTCGTTATTCCAGTTTTCTAGGTTATGTAAAACCTTGATACCACCTTTTAGTGTGGTTGTTTCAGTGTTACCGCTTGTTACAATAGCACCTAACTCACTGGTTACATCCCAAGTTTTGGTTTCATCTGCTGCGAATGCGCTAGTTGCAGCTGAGGCTGCAACTAGAATTGATAAAGCTTTTAATTTCATTAAAAAATAACCTTTACTACTTTAAGTTCGACTTATTAGTCTTCTTTATGCAAATGAACATCCATTTGCGGGAATGGGATGGTGATGTTGGCATCATCTAATGCGATCTTAATGTTTTCCATTAGATCAAAATACGTTGGCCAGTAATCAGCTGAGTTAACCCATGGGCGAACGACAAAGTTTACGCTTGAATCTGCAAGTTCAGATACAGCTACTGTGTATGCTGGGTCTTTTAATAAGCGCTCTTCTTTATCTAACACTGATTTAAGAACTGCTTTTGCTTCTTTTAAGTCTGCATCGTAACCAACACCGATTACTAAATCGATACGACGAGTTGATTCACGAGAGAAATTGGTAATTGGGCTGCCCATAATTGATGAGTTAGGCATGATAATTACTTTGTTATCAGGTGTACGAAGTTCTGTAGAGAAAATTTCGATTTTCTTAACTGTGCCAGCTTTACCGCCAGCTTCTACATAGTCACCTGATTTGAATGGGCGAAGTAAAATGATTAAAACACCTGATGCAAAGTTAGACAGTGAACCTTGCAATGCTAAACCTACTGCTAAACCAGCCGCACCTAAGATAGCAATGAATGACGTTGTCTCAATACCTAATTGAGATAGTGCCATTAAGATTGTTGCAGCAAATACAATTGCATAGACAATACTAGCAACAAATGAACCTACAGCTTTATCTACTTTCTTTTTATCAAATGCTTTTTCGGTTAAGCCTTCGCAGAATTTAGCGATGCGACCACCGATGAAGAAAATGATTAGCGCTAGAACCGCCTGAACGGCGTAATGTATGATTAAACCTGAATTCTCGTTGATCCAGTTCATTATTGTATCCATGTTCTCTCCTGAAGTTCATTTTTAGCATAACGCTGTACAAATTATATATGATCTTTGGTTAAAAAATCATTAAATTACGCGCAAAACTAAGAAATGAGTATTTGCCTAATTACAAAAAACGCAAGTCTAATCTGCAAAACTGAACGCCCGCTGACCAAGGTGGCGATTCTGAATTTTCTGAGGCAAGTAAGTTTTTTCTACTTTTTTCAATTTAGGGCTTCACAAGCTAAACTTAATTATGTAATATGCGCGCCACACCAAACGAGGTGTATCTCAGTGGCGGCTGTAGCTCAGTTGGTAGAGCCCCGGATTGTGATTCCGGTTGTCGTGGGTTCAAGCCCCATCAGTCGCCCCATTTTCTACCTGATTACCCTTCTTAAAAATCAAACTTTTTCAATGTTCTAAACCTGATAATACAATTTTTTTTGCCTACCCTTTGATAGTAAAAGCTGGATCAAATTTACAATCCGGTTCATTTACTGTGAGTAATTAGGAATGGATAGCTACTGCTTAATCTGTTTGCTTCCAATTAAGTTCACATCAACAGCAGCATAACTTAAAAACAATATGAAGAGCTTTACAGGCGGGCTTTCTTGTCCCTTTACTGCCTACCTAAGTTTGAATGATCAACTTCCGTTCAGTTCCACTTTGAGACACCCCGCTAATCCTATATTGATTTTTCATCACCACGATAACAGAGGTTAAACCAACTCATTTCTGGACAAAAACACGTTAGAGTATTTATTCGGTAACGCCCGCATAACGGGCAAAAACACGCGGGCTACAATATCAAGCGAAGCGCTGGGAGCCTGCGTGTTTTGCCCCCAGCGAGCGCAGTGAGTGGTTAATGCGTTTGTTATATGTTAGCTTGAATATTCACGCTTACCAAACGAATAGCTAGGTATACCAACATCCTGATATATCTGAGTTATTAAGATCATCTCATTTCTGGAAGAAGTAGCGCTAAGACCAATAAAATTAGCCATCCTACTAATGTCCAGCCAAACGCAATATTTAAAATAAACATAATGGTTGGTAACTTAGCTCCAGGATAAAACTCGCGCTTTTTCGCGACGATAGCATAAGGTAAAAAAAACAATTGCAATACCAGCATAATTAGAAGAACTGGTATTGATATAATTAATTTTATAAAGGCCATGACACTCCTTGTTGGCTTAAAGCATATAACAATTTTATAGTACGCTCGTCGCGCATCTTTCTGCCGATGTTACGCATATGTATTAATAAATCTATTTTTAACAAATAACGTAATGCATTGCCAACTATAATATTTTTATTGACACTAAAGGTATTCAGAAAAAGAAAATGTGCTCGTCGCTCATTTTCTTGAATATGGGAGCACAACAAAACTGTATATTAATACAGTTATTTATGTCTTTACCAACATAAAAGTTAGTGGAATATCAGATTATGGAGTAGCGCCAATATCATTAGATGAATAAGACTGTATCTGATAGCTCAAAGCAATCATTAAAGAGTTTACCTTAACTCATTTCGGGGCATAAATGAGTTAGAGCCGAAGGACGGCTCTGTGCCAATTGCAGACATTAGCAACGCCTGAGCTCAGGTGCATTTGAGACAACGCCTGCTTTTGCGTTAGCAAAAAAGTGGGTGGCGGATCAAATGTCATCTGCAGAGACTTTTTAGGCAGCGTTCACCGTATTC